>ERZ773207.183-NODE-183-length-23250-cov-8.897478_pt1 | contig 23250 bp, 23 predicted proteins | sample MGYA00580997_ERZ773207 | MGnify/ENA primary metagenome ERZ773207 (study PRJEB29015, sample SAMEA2738170) | human oral metagenome | biome: human oral; feature: human-associated habitat; material: saliva | place: China | collected 2239 ... | reverse complement strand
CCAAAGAGCAAGCCCCCCTCGATGCCAGCGCGCTGTTCAAACACCTGTTTGAGATAAGCCATGTGTGACTGCTCCCAAGCTAGGTCTGAGAGCTTTTTCCACGCGCTGTCTACCTGCGGAGTTGTCGTAGTGATACGCCCATCCGTAAAAGTAACGCGCGAGCGCGTCCATAAGTATTGTCCTTGTTGCCATGTGGGCATTGTTGTACTCCAACCCGAGGATGGAGCGGATGAGGCGGACGAGCTGGCAGCATACTCAGTGACCACAGCAGACACCCCCACACCATCATCCCCTTTGAAGTCGGCAGACGAGCGCGCCCAAGGCGTGGCCACTTTGCCCTCTTCGAGTTTAGGAGCTGCGAAAAACACCTTACCCGACAAGCGTTGTCCCCCTTGATACCATGCACGCAGATAGACATTCGTGTTGCCACTCTTGTCAGCTTTGAAAGTCACAGCATATCGTTTCCAACCATCGGCAAGCCCATTCTCAGTGAGCGGAGTGGCCGTTTTTAGTTCAAAGTGTGTACCAATCGGCCATGCTATCAGCCAGCCATTGCTAGCACCTTTGGCATAGACCGAGAAGGTGTAGTCCTTGCCAGCAATGACTGAGAGGGATTGGTACAACTCCCCCAAACTATCTGTGCGCGCCACGGCCGAGGCCGACCAAACGCTTACTCCCGTGATGGGAGGAGTGATGCTGCTGTCAAAGACCATCGCACCGCCATTGTTGGCATTCTTGCCCCACACACCGAGCGTCTGAGGTAGATGCGCATCTCGCAAGAGGTTGGGCTGTGGGGTGAGTCCATCTTTGCCGTCATGCCCATCGACAAGTTGGTGTATGGTAAGTCTTGATTTGGCGTGTCGCATATTGAGGGGGGGATTTATAACTAGAAATCTAAGAAGAACTCGAAAGTTGTCCCAGAACCGCTAGCAGTGAGTAGGTGGTCATTTTTGATGCGGATGGTGCGGTTGGCTGTTGTTGCGGTCTGTCCCGAGGAGGAAGAGTAGGTACGCTTGACCTCATTGCTCGAGATAGTCCACCCCACAAAGTCCGCTTGAGATGGAGACCAAGTGTTATCCTTGGCATCTGCAGCAGTCAAACGATAAAAGCCGAGGGTCTTGCCCACGTAGAAGCCCTCTGCCATAGGCTTGTAACCTTGCCGTACGATAAGCTCGATAGGCAGTCCCATCGCATTACCACGACTAAGATGTGTGCCTTGCTTGGCATCGGGCAGAATATCATAGGGGTCAGTCGTGTCGAGTACACTCTGGATTGCCTCTGCCGTCTTGTTGTAGGTTGAGGAAGTGCTATCGGTGTCCTTGGCTATCAGCTTGATTGTGCCGATGTTGAGGATGGCATCAGAGCTTACCGTGATGGTCTTGCTTGTCCAATTGGCAAAGAGATTGCCCGATGGCAATCCACTACCTGCTGGAGCAGTCGCAGCCGTAATGGGATAGAACTGACCATTAACCCCTTGGATGTGCCAATCGTATTGTACGTTGGTGGTATCCTCAGCACCCCCACGGAGCATCCGCCCCTCGAAGCGTAGCTGCTTGCTAGCACCGCCTTCTGTGACAAAGATATTGCCATCAAGAGGGAGTATCATAGCCATAATCATGGTGCCTGCATTTTCGACTTGCGACAAAGTGATCTCTGCTTGCAATTGAGTGCTCAGTCCCGTCGTTGGGTCGGTGTGTGCATACTCGCAGGTGACACGCGTGGTGGCAGTTGTCATATTTTGCCCAATGGTCAGCGCGTAGGGCGCAGTCGTACCAATGGTCATACCACTTTGCCCACTTGTCACACGTGAGCCATTGACGTACCACGTGCAAGCTCCCTTGACTTGATTGCCCGATAGTCCAGGGATGCCAAGATGGGGAGTAATCACCTGCGCAGTCTTAGTGTAGTCAGGCAAGTATGATACGGGGTCTTTGCTTTTGACTTGGGTGCTGCCTTGGGAGGTGGCGAGGGTAAATGATACGGTTGTGCCATCGACGAGCTGGTGAAACGTGAGGCGCGATTTTGCTTGTACTGCCATAGTGGTAGGGGTTATAGGGATTGTTTGTGAGTTGATTCGGTTTCTCCGTTGGGGGTGTATAGGGTGCAGATGAGCGTTGTTTGTCCTGCAAGATCATTGGTGGTGATTTCGATTTCGCGCGCAAGGTGAGCGTGCTGGAGAGCCCAATAGTTATCGTCTCCCTCACTCTCGCGTGTCCACTTGATGCGTGAGGGATGGACAGTGTCAGTGATGTCTACATTGTCCTCCTCGAGGACAGCGCGAAATGTCCCAACATAGCCTTGCCCAGCGCGATAGAACTGACTACCACGCACGCAGTCAATATAAAAACGCTGTACGGGCTTACCTGCAAATCGTACGGCATCGCTCCACGCTCCATGCTCACCCTTGCGTTGGCGAAGGTATTGGTCTCCATCTTGAGCAGGCGCGTGCCAATCGGTCTTGCCGTCCTTGCTGTACTCTAGGTAGAGCCTACTGTCAGCAATCTTGCCATCTAGGTCGTGTACCACATCGCTAAAGTCGCGCAGCTTGCCGTCTATCACCACCTTACCCGTGAGGTAGACATTATCGGCAAATAGTCCGACCCCTGATATCTCACTGGGGTAGCCCAGCTTATGGAGGTTGTCTAGTTCTCCCTGCTGCATCGCCACGTGGCTCGCAAGGATGTCCCACTGATTGACCCCACGCAAGTAGCGTGTGTAGGTGCGCGTGTGGATGGCAAAGTGCTGACGCTCGGGGCGAGACACTGAGCCACGGCTGGCGAAGGTCATGTGAGGTTGAGGATGGAAGGTGGTGTTGGGGCGTAGCGAGTAGGTAAACCACTTGCGCTCGCTGTCCACTGTCTCCACTTTGAAGTACGTGGTGGCGAAGCCTGCAAAGGTGAGGTTGAGCCGTCCATCGTCTGAGTCCTTGGTTGCGCCCCCTTGTGCTGCTGTGGTGTGATAGATGCCCGTGAGTAGGTCACCCACCTCCACTGTGGCGAGTTCGCCCTCTTGGAGCTTGAGATAGACCTTGCCCACCTCATCGGTGAGTCGCTCCACGCGCTCAATGATGCCAGCAGCTGGCGACTGCAGCTCGTAGCCTATGTGGACGTTGGTGCGATTGTAGCGCAGCTCGGGGACGTCTAGATGCTCATCGATGGCGAGGTCACGCAAGTGAGCGCGTCCCTCAGCATCGACGTAGTAGGTAGGCAAAGCTCCAAACACTGCCCCCTCTTGCAGGTGGGCTTTGCCTTTTGCGGTCAATCCCTTATCATAGGTGATATGACCTTTTGCGGTGTCGTCTTGAATCTTGGAGAGGTAGTTGTCAAACTTGCTCCATATAGGAGAGGACTTATCCACATCCCTTGCCACGTCTGCCCATCCTGCTCTAATCTTATGGGGCTGGCTGGATGAGTTAGACCCTTGCCCCTCTGCCCCCTCGTTGGGTTTGTCGCTGGTCGGGGCAGCAGCTAAGTAGAGGTAACCATCGTTGTCGGTCGTAAAGCGTTGTAATAGCGATAGATTGTTGTGCTTATGCCACTCTAATGGTGTGCCACTGCCGTCTGTCTGACCTGCGGAGTTGCCCATCGAGGTGGCATGCCCTCCTCGCGCGCCTTGAGTGGCACGTGGAGTGAGGTGCTGGGTGAGGGTATAGGAGTTAGACATTAGACGTTAGAGATTAGACGTTAGAGGGTCGGAAGCTCTCGGGGCTAAGCTCCACGAAGGTCGCTTCTTGTGTGTCTTCTATGAGATTGGCTGTAAGCCCAGTGGCGATGAACACACGGTCGCCTTGGCAGGCTTCGGTGAAGAGAGAAAGTGGATGTTGAGCGAGGGCACACACTCCAGAGAGTTTCGTGTGTCGCGTGGAGAATTGCGAGAAGATGGTGTTGAGCAATAGTCGCTCGGGCGAGCCTTTGTCGCCTGCGCGCATGAGAGTGTGGAGTGCGCCAAACTGCGAGCGACGTCCTTCGGGACGACTATAATAATAGAGCAATCCACGCGCGGAGGGTGCAGCCTCAGGATGCGTGCCACAAGCCAAATCTAGGCTCATGTGTTCGCGCGCATCGGGATTGACCACTGCACGGTGCTGCACATCATCTAGCTCTGCAGCTGCAAAGTTGCCATAGCAGCGCGCTATCTCGAGCTTGGGGGCTTTGTAGAGCATCCAGCGGACTTTATCTCGCAAGCTAGAATGGTCATAAGCATACCTAGTTCCCAATGCGCCATAGTCGTAAAAAGCAATGCCCTCGTAGACCACCACCTCTATATAGCCTCCAATGGGGGGATAGGGGATGGGCTGCCCCACGCCAAAGCTCTCGAGGATGTCGTAGGCATGGTTATTGTTGTTGTCGGCTAGGGGCAAGAAGGTGCGCTCTGGTCTGTCGGGACGCCCGATGCAGGGGCGATTGCTAGCCCAGCCCGAGAGTGCGGTGTTCTCCACGGGGTCTTTCGGGTCGTAGTAGGCAAGCCATGCATCGTCCAGGTCTCCTTTTCCCTCTTCCCACGTCCCTCCTAAGCCTAGGGAGGAGATAATGCCTGCCGAATTCGCTATACCGCGATTGGTGTAGTGCATCAGAGCGTTGCCCTGCGCATCATAGAGATTGACAGCGATGGGCAAATACGTCCATCCTGCGCGCACCTTAAAGTATTGGTAGTCATTGCGCTCCGTTTCGTTGACGGGCGAGGCTTCGCGGAAGGGATTATAGCGCACATCGACCAAGATGGGCAGTGTGAGCCGAAGCATGTAGTCGGACGAGGAGCAGGGAGGCACATAGACGCGGTGGGAGCGCATCACCTCGGCAAAAGAGGGTGCTGCCACACTGTTGAGCACTCGGAGTGGGCTGGTGTCTGCATTGGCTGCTGCTGTGGCGAAGACCGACCCTTCTGACCACGTGGTGTCTTTGAGTCTCGGATTGGCTATGCTCCATGCCACGCCCGTGTCTTTGCTGCCACCGCTCAAGGGCAGGAGCGAGAAGTATGTTGCGGAGTCCTTCACAAATGCCAAGCCCTTGCCTGCTCCGAGGAAGAGGGCAAAATCATGGATGGGAGGCGCATTGCGTGCATAGCGCAGGGGTTTGAAGTAGTTGCGAGCAGTGTCGATGTTGCCGATGCTTGCAGGGTCGGTGTAGGTGACTTCTCCAGTGAGCAGTGTGTTCTCCACATTGGGGCTGAAGGTGAGGGTGCAGTCGTTGACCACCTTGTCCACGCTGAGTGTTTGGGTGCTGCCCATCCAGTGTATTTTTTCGCGCTGCGCGGTGGTGTAGAGTCCGTGGAGGTCGTAGAGGTAGAGCCGTCCGCCACGGCTCACGAGGCGCAGAGCAAGAGGTTGGAGCATGTCGGTGAGCACTTGCTTGAGGGAGGCATAGGTGCCAGTGTCGTCGCGCCAGTTGTCGGCATTCACCGCAATGTTGCCAAAGGGGTATAGCAGTCCATCCTCGTATTGGAGAGAGAGCATGGAGGTGTCGAGTGTGAGCCGTTCGAGTGCAGCGCATTGCTGTGCGGTGTCGAGCACTTGCTGGAGTGTGACGATACCACGCAGGGGGAGTGGCACGCGGTCGAGCATGCCGAGGTCGGAGAAGGTGAGTGAGACCACGTAGCTATCGCGCATCTCATAAGGCTCCTCGTAGAATTCGGCATCGAGCGTGCCTGCCCAATAGAGCTGTCCTTCTCTGTAGATGTGTGCTCCCACGCTTCCAGCTTTGATGGTGTAGAGGTTTTGGTAGGTGCCATCGGCAGGGGAGATAACTTTGATAGTAGCCGTGCTGGGACACAGAGGCTCCTCCTTAGACACCTCGCCCCACTCTATCAGCACACTCTCATTGGCATCGAAACGCAACTCACCCAATGCGCTAGAAGATTCATTGCTATCGCGCCATATCTCTACACGCCACACCACGTTGGCTTGCGACACAAATTCTCCTTGGTAAATTATAGGCTTGGACATAGGAAGGGGGTAATGACTGATGTTATTATAGATTTCTCTTGCTGCGGTGTTGCTCGTTTCTCAGGACACCCACGAGATTGCGTCCTTTGATTTCAAACTCCACGCGTCCGCCCACGCCTCCTCCTCGGCTGTCGATGTCGAGCAGGTTCCTGAGCTTGTCGAGGGGAGCTACGACCTCGGGGTTGGTACTCGCGCCTGCGTACTCACCAAAGAGACCGAGGGTCGGTCCGTAGGCGATACCACCATTGGCAAACTTAGGGACTGAGTTTTTGGCACTCACCACTGAAGCGAGCAACGCACCTACCATCGCAGCACCGATAGCCACACCCACAAAAGGCATCCATGCATGCGCTTTAAGTGTTTTCGCTGCTGCTGCGGTGGTATCTGCTGCTGCTTCTGTTCCTGCTGCGGTGGCTGCGGTGAGCGATGCGGTCGCTCCTGATGTAGATGCAGCTGCAGCAGTGGTGGTAGCCACAGCATGTCCTTCCTTGGCAATCGTTCCAGCCGTGGTAGCTGCTGTCTGAGCTGTAGTAAGCGTAGTAATGAGTTGCGTGATAGTGGCTACATTTTGGAAGATACTTATTACGCCATCGACAACAGCAGTGAGCTTTTTCCAAGCATTATCATTGCCTTCGAGAGCCGTTGTAATGTTGTCTATACCACTAGCCACGCTCTTGACGCTTCCCCAGCTCGAAAGGAGTTGTTTACCTACACTCTCCCCAGCTTTCCCCATATCCTTGATGATTTTTGCCTTCTTCTCCCACAATTGTATCTCGCGGTTGATTCGTGCAGCTTCTTCAAGAGAGGCGGTTTGGAGCTTGGATGAGAGGATATCAATATTGCTATTAATATCTTTGAGTGTGGAAGCAGCCCCATTAAAGACGGCTTCTTGACCAGCATTGCGGATACTTCTGCCTAGCTCATCCCACTTTTTGATTTGGCGGTTGATATCAGCAGCTTGTTCTAAGGTCGCTGTTTTGAGCTGTTCGGTAAGGATATCAATATTCGCATTAATCTGTTCGAGTGTCTTAGCCTCTTCGTTGATGGTAGTTTTCGTAACGAGACCAGCATTCTTGATAGCATCCTCTTTATCACGCCAAAGTTTAATCTGCTTATTGATGACAGCAGCTTCTTCTAAATTGGCTGTTTGAAGTTGCTCAGTAAGGATATCTATATTTGTAGAAATGTCTTTGAGCGTAGATGCATCTGACTTTATACCCTTTTGCTGAGCACCTGCACCAATTTTATTAAGTCTATCTAATTCCTTCTCGTACTGAGTGATTTCTTCGCGTAAAGATTTGATGGACTCCTCGCTGGTGGCTTCGCGCAAAGCATTACGAGCTTTTTCAAGTTTATCCTCTGTCTTAGCAATAAGACCTACAGATGGTTTATTGATGGTATTAGTATTAGCATGACCACCACCACCACTATGTCCCCCTATTGCATTTCTAGGAGGATTGGTCTTAGGAGGTTGAAATTTATTTGTATTGGCATTCTTGCCACCTCCCCTATCTTTCGTCTTGGTCTCGACTGTTATGGTCTTTGTATCGTCTAGTCCCAAGAATTTCTTGAGCCATTCCCAAGCTATCTTGATTTTCTCGATTACCCAGTTGAAGGCTTTGACAAGGGCATCCTTAATGATACCAGCCAATTTCTTTACCGCACCCCAAACCTTGTCACAAATAGCACGGAAGGTATCGCTCTTTTTGTAAGCCAACACAACAATGGCAACGAGAGCTGCGATAGCCATTATGACAATCCCGATCGGGTTTGCAGATAGGGCTACGTTGAGAGCCCATTGAGCAACTGTCCATGTTTTACTTGCAAGTGCTACTGCCTTTTGTGCCACAGCACTTGCTATAATTGCAGCCGTGAGTTGTATACTAACGGCACGAGACGCTAAGGAAGCTACGGTAGAGCGTATCGTAGCTGCAGTAGATGCTACCCATGCTTTAACGTCTGCCCATTTGGCTGCGGTGAATGCCCACACAGCCTTTGAAGCCATGTATGCACCTTTGGCGAAAAGTATCAAGCCAGAGGTTGCTTGACCTGCCAACGCAGTATAGGTGACGTAGGGCTGAATGGCAGATGCTACAGACCCTACCCATGAGAACATAGTGGAGAGTTGGTTGTGAAGCATCTGCGTGACCGCTTCTCCAGAGCCTGACATACTCTCAAAGGCTGCGTCTATCGTCCCACCTGAGTCCGCCATCGCAGACACGTTGTTGCGATACGTATCTGCTAGCTCGCCATTAAGGGGTATAAGCGCGCGGAGAGCTTCCGCTGAGCCAAAGAGTTTGCCGTAGATTTCTTCGGCTATCATGCCGTTGGCAGCGGCATAAGCCTTGACCGTGCCATCGAGGTTGGTCAAAAAGTTTTGGAAGCCTCCTGCTGCCTTGATGGCTGCTGCGTCAAACTGAATGCCCATGGCTTGTGCCATCTCGGCAGCCTCGGAGCTAGGCTTGACGAGAGCCGTGAAGATGGCAGCCATCTGTGTGCTCACCTCGTTGGTGTTGCCCGACACGCCAGTGAGGGTGGCAAAGCTCGCCATGAGCTCATCGACAGTGACCCCCAGCGTGGCAGCATTACCCGTGACGCGTGGCAGGGCTTGGGCAAGCTGCTCAAAGGAGGTGACACCATTTTTGGCGGTGGTCTGTATCTTGTCTTGCAGAGCTGCAGCTTCGCTCCACTCCAAGCCATAGTTTTTGATGAGGGTGGAGGTGACGGTGACCGTCTGCCCGAGGTCGGCAATGCCCCCGACGGCAGACTTAGACGACTGCTCCAAGAAGGCAATCCAGTTGTCTTTTGGCACACCATTGGAGATCACTTGATAGAGCCCCGATGCCAGCTCCTCCTTGGCAAGTGGGATGGTGTTGGCGAGCTCTTCCACTTGCCCCGTGAGCAGCGAGAGCCCCTCTTTGCTCTCTCCAGCCATGGTGTTGACAGCGCGCATGCCCTTGTCGAAGGCGTTGAAGTCTTGGGCAATGCCCGAGATGACATCTTGCAGACGCCCCACGACCTCTATGGAGGAGTTGAGGGCAAGGGCAAAGCTGCCCATGTTGGAGAGAGAGGAGGTGGCTCGTTGCGCCACATCGGGTATGTCCCCGATGGCTTTGCGCAGCTCCTCGGTGCTAGCCGTGACAGAGTGGAGGACTTTTTGCCCGTTGCTCTCTATCTCGACTCGAAATTTCACGGTTTTGTCCATGGGGATGGTAGAGGTTAGACGTTAGAGATTAGACGTTAGACGTTAGAGATTAGACGTTAGACATTGTCGGACATTCCATATCGCTCAAGGGCAGCTTCGTAGCGTGCTTTGCGCTCTTGTGGCGAGAGTTGGGGCTCGCTGGGGAGCTGCTCCTTGTCCCAAGGCAGAGGGAGAACCTCTGTAGGGGTGAGCGATTGGGTGGAGTGTGGCTGGAGCGTGCAGAGAGCGAGGATGCGTGTTTGCTCCCACGAGGTGCGCTGCTGCTGTTGTTGGTGTTGCGTCCATGCGGTGTGTGCAGCGTGAAACTCCGTGGGTGTGCATCCCTCAAAATCGGAGCGCGCCATGCCCATGGCTCCAAGTGCAATGCCTAGCAGTTGGTCTATGTCTAGGTTTCGGGTGTCTCGGTTTGGGGTGTCTCCGTTTCGGGTGTCTCGGTTTTTGGGGTCTCTTTTTTTTCGCTGTCGGTTGCCGTGCTAGCCATGTCGGCATAGAAGTTTTGCATGTCGCTGGGAGCGAGGAGGTCGGCAAACGTCAGGAAGTCGATGTTGCACTCCACTTTGTCGGCATTGCATGCAGAGAGTAGGCAGCAGTGGAGAAAGAGGAGGTTGTCGGCAGTGTCTGTGGCATCGAGCTGTGAGGCGTCGCGCCCTGTTTCGCGTTTGAATCGGACAAATGCGCCCATGGTGACACGGCAAGGATAGGTCTTGCCATCAAGAGTGAGAGTATTCATATAGCTTTTAGAGATTAGATGTTAGACGTTAGAGAGATGAGACGTTATGCTGAATGGGTTTCGGAGGATTCAGCTGTGGATGCAAGTGTGGATGCAGGTGTGGATGCAGCACTGGCTACTGTTGCTGTGCGCTCTTGTTTGGCAGCGAGGGTCTCAGCTGCTACGGCTCCAGAGTTTTCGAATGTGAGGGAGTATTTGGCGTCATCTCCAGCAGGTGCATCGAGGTCGAGAGAGGTGATGATGTAAGTGCCAGAGTAGGCAGCGGTTTCTCCCATGAAGCAGTAGGTGAGCTTGACGGGCGTGCCTTCCAGCATGAGTTTCTTGAGGTCGGCATAGGGCGTGCGAGAGCCTGTCACTTCAAATCCCTCGGTGGTGATTTGTTCAGATACAGATTTGACGTATTTTTCCTTGAATCGTCCTTCGCCACGTTCTTTTGTGACGCGCTCGCCCGTCTCGGTCGAGTTGGAGATTTTGCACGTGGCGGAGTAGCCCATGGGCTTGCCATTGAGCGAGAGGATGAGGTCAGTGCCTAGTTTGTAGTCAGACATGGTTGTAGGGTTTAGACGTTAGAGATTAGACGTTAGAGCCAGCTAAACAGATGGCTGCGGATGGCGATGTAGTAGAGCAGCACTGCCACAAGTGCGATGCCAAGCACGAGGGCTACCCACCACGAGGCTGATGTGCGTTTGACCTCTTGGTGATAGCTCTGCAGGGTCTGCTCTGCCAGCAGGGCATTACGCGCTGCGGTGCGCTGATAGGAGTTGCTGCGCTGCTGATAGTAGGTGACGAGCTGTTGCAGGCTGTCGCACGATGCATCGAGATAGAGCGTGTCGTGGAGGGTGCGGATGGTGACTTGGGCGCGCCCCTTGCGCTGTGTGTAGCTAGCCCCTTGGGGGAGGTCACGGAGGTTGGTCAGCGGAATCGTCATCGAGAGACTGTCCGCACTCACTCCCTCTCGCCTCACGATGGTCGTCTGTAGGACAGAGTTTGCGGTGCGCAGGCTGTCCGCGTGCTGTGCCACCACTCGGGTGGACGAGCTGGAAGTCGCTGTCACGCGCCTTGAGCTGCTGCAACTCGCTGCGCAGAGGACAAGTGCCGTAATAGCGACACTCCGTAGCGCGACGAATGGTAGCTTCAAGGCGGAGGATGGCGTCGTGGAGTTGGGAGTTATCATGCTGTAGGTTGATGAGTGTGCCTTGCACGTCCTCATACATAGCCTTGTAGGTGTCGTGCACCTCTTTGGCAGTTCGTGCTTGGCGCAGAGTTTTGCTGGTGAGCCACACAATGACCGCTCCCACACTGCCAGTGGGCAAGAGCCATTGTAGAAGCGTGATGAGGGAGTCGATCATTGGTTGCTATACATTAGAGATTAGACGTCTAGAGTATTACCTTGAGCCACGCGCTCACGTCGAAGCTGGGGCAAGCCTTTGCTCGATTGAGGTCGCGATGCCCCACGATGCGCACCTTGGGGTGGCGTTTGTGAAACTCGCGGATGTAGCGTGCCATCTCGGAGCGTTGCAGGGCAGTGCGTGTGTCTTTGGGCGTTTTGCCGTCTTTGGCAAGTCCACCCACGTAGACAATGTGGCGTGACACGGAGTTGAAGCCTGCTGCACCATTGGTCAGCTCCCAAGGGTCGACGTTGGCATCCTCATTGTTGTCAACGAGTCGCTCCACGCTGCCATCGAGGTGAAACATGTCAGTGTAGCCCACTTGTTTCCACCCACGCCCTCCCTTACTCACGGGGTCGGTGTGCCAATGGCGCAGCTCGGCAGCACTCACCTCCCTCCCCTCGGGAGTGGCGGTGCAGTGGATAACGAGATATTTGAGTTCAGCCATAGCGCATTAGGGTTTGTGTGCACTCATAATCACTGCTCCAGCATCTTGCTTCTTGGGCATGGCGAGGAAGTAGTGACGGAAGTTCATCAGATTGCGTTGATGTTGTGGGTCTGTCCCAGCCTCGGAGTGATACATCTTCGTGGAGCCAGTGCATTTGAAGACGCGCTGCTCAAAAAAGGCAAAAGAGCACTGGAACTCTCCCGTTTCAGCCTTCGCACCTACAGACTTCTTCACGCCAGCCGTGGTGTAGATGGGGTTGAAATCAAACTCATAGATGTCAAAACTATATTGACGTCCAACTCTACCATCAGTGCGGTCTATATTGTACTGCTCCTTGAAGCGTTGGTCGGTCACTAACAAGTCGTTGACGTGTTCGGAGCAAAGCACTAGGCGACGACCTGCTGCTGGTACACCCAACTTGTCAAGGGCACGCTTAAGATTGATGACGTCTGCCATGACCATCTTGACACGACCTGTCTCTGGGTCTTTTTCGCCAGTGGTCTTAAGCACTGGGGTTTGTGGTGTATGCTTTTGGGCGCAAAAGGCGTGGGCAGCCTTGACAAACTTGGCATTGCTGATAGCAATAGCGTGAGACTCTTTGACACGCGCCATCTTATCATACGAACTTGCGTACATCTCATCGTCGGTAACGGGAGTAGCCTTGGTTTGGAACTTGTCGAGCTTGAGCGCGATATCTCCGTCTTTAAGCTCTTGCACCTCGATGGGATAGGATGTATTGTTAATGAGCACATCGGGGTCGACACCGACATCTACAAGGTGGATGACATCATTTTCGGCTAAGCTAGAGGCATCGGGGATGCCATCCAGCCAAGTGGCTCCTTCCAAACGACGGAGTTGCTTCACCAGCTCGCCAGTCCAGATTTCTTTCAAGACCCCAGCACGGAGGATGGGATACTTGCTAGCAGGGAGATAGATGGAGAGCAATACGCTACCTGCAACGGCAAGGATGGCTCCCAAAATGGGAGGGATGCCCAAGAGCAGGGCAATGGTGGCTCCCGATAGAGTGTTGAGCAAGAGAGCCGTGACAGCTTGTAGGATTATTTTCTGCATAATTTTGTGGTTTTGAGGTTAGCAATTAGAGTTCACAGTCAATACCGTACTCAGCCTTATAGAGTTGCTTGTAGCGCTCGGGGTCACTATCACGCAGCTGCATGAGTTCCTCGCTAGGCACATCACTGAGCTTGGCATAGGTCTTGGGCTGGACAGCCTGACCCGAGGAGTTGAGTGTGGCAGAGAGTTTTTCGCGTGGTGACATGGATTGCAAGGTGGTACGGAGATTGTCTGCACCGACAGACTTGCCAAGTTGGAGGAAGTGGTCGCGCATTTTCAGCTCGATTTTCTTCTCAGCGACTGCGCCATCAACGAGGGCTTCGACCTCACGCTGAATGACCGCTTCTTTCTCGGCACGGAGGGTTTCGACCTCTGTGCTGGTGGCTTTGATTTCATCGATTTTGGCATAGATAGCCGTTTCATCTGCCCCTTCAGGCAAGCCCAACTTGAGGGCTAATACTTTGGTGTCCATTTCGGTAGGATAGGTTGATTGAGGTTGGTTAGATTGATTATATAGTGACGGCAGGGGGCATGCTCCGCCTGCCGAGAGGTTGAGTTGCTGTCCTTGATAGTTGAGACGGATGGCATCATCGTTAGCACCGATGTCTACCACGCTCACCTCAGTGAGCTTGCTCTTGGTGATGGTAGCCATGGTCTGACCCTCCACTGCAAGATTGGGGTCATCGCTCCACTCTAAGATGTCGATGCCAACGCTCACCATGCGCAGAGAGCCAAACTCCCATTGCTTTTTGCAGCGTTGGCTAAGCTCCGAGGCTTCATCGAAATTGAGTAGCCCCGTAATCTCTCCATGCTCTCTCCTGAGGTCGGTGACTGTACCGATGACTTGACCACGATAGTGCATCCAGAGCAACACGGGGTTGCGATTATATTGCTCGATGTCCAAGCCATCGGTCAAGACTCTCGTGCCGTAAGAGTTGAGAGAGTCATTGGTCAGTCGGACTCGGTTAGAGGTATTATTTTTGCCCATTGTCTTTTGGTTGATTTGATGATTATGCCCTTTGAGAGCGGGATTTCTGGTGCAATATTACTGCGTTATTTCGACCCTTAAAAATTAAGTTTGCAACCCTTGCACAGATATATGCAACGGTTGCAAACCTTTTTTTTACACCCCACAAAAAAGGGGCAACTTTGCACTATAATCAAGCATTTACAGCGCATGAAAAAAACAGAAAACGATAAGAAAAAGTCGCTTGCTCGCTCGCTCTATCTCTCGGGGATGGAGCAAGCAGAGATAGCGGACAAGATAGGGATGACACGCGTGACCATCTCTCGCTGGTGTTCAGCTGAGGGGTGGAGGGAGCAGCGTGCAGCCAAAAATATCACCCGACCCGAACTCGTCAATAAGCTCCTGCTTACCATAGACAAACTCATAGAGCAAGTACATGAGAGTGACAACCCAACCCTCATCTCTGGACTGGGCGATAAGCTCGCCAAACTAGCCTCCGTCATAGACAAGCTGGATAAAAAGGCAAATGTGGTAGATACCATTGAGTCCTTCATGGCTTTCTCAAATTGGCTAGTATTCCGCTCACAGACAGACAAAAACCTTACACCTGAGCTGCTCAAACTCTTCAACACCTACCAAGACAAGTATATCGTGGAGATGATGTCGCAGTAGACTAATATTACAAGCATATTCAAACCCTATTATAATCCCTTATGACACAAGCCGAACTCAAGAAAGCCCTTGAGGAGTGGAAGGAGCATTGTAAGCGCGTACAGTCCCAAACAGCTGTGGTCTATACGCGAGAGACAGCAGTCGAAAAAGACAAGCGTATCGCGCGTCTGCAGAAGGACTATGCAGCCTTTTGCGAGTACTACTTTCCCCACTTTTTGACCCTGCGCGACAAGACCACAGGGGAGGTGCTGCGCACCATCCACAACGCACCTTTCCACAATGCAGCTGCGAAAAAGGTAAAAGAAACACCCAACCTTAAGGCGGTCTTCAAATGGCCTCGCGGTCACGCCAAAAGCACCCACTTTGACATTTTCTTACCAATTTGGATGATGATACAACCCCATCCTCTTATACAGGTGATGGTAGTTGTCAGCAAAAGCGAGGATGCCGCAATGTTGTTATTAAGTGACTTGCAAGCAGAGCTAGAGTATAACCAGCGATTGATAGCTGACTTCGGACAATTCAAAAATGTTGGCTCGTGGGAGGATGGTCAATTTGTAACCCAAGGGGATATTGCCTTTTTTGCGCGTGGTCGTGGACAGTCACCTCGTGGTCTACGTCATAAGGAGTCGCGCCCCGATTACATCGTCATTGACGACTTAGACGATGACGAGCTCTGCAAAAATCCACGACGTGTGCGTGAGCTAACCGATTGGGTCAAAGAAGCATTGTTTGGCGCGCTCGATGTGGGGCGCGGTCGTTTTATCATGGTGGGTAACCTGATATCTAAGACATCCGTACTCGCCAATATGGCAGCCACTAAGATTGTCCATGTCTCTGAGATTAAGGCTGTAGACCGTGACGGCAATCCCGTGTGGGCTGAAAAATGGACGAAAGAAGAAGCTGCAGAATATGCAGCCTTTGCCGGATACCGCTCTTGGCAGAAAGAGATGATGCACAATCCAATCATGGAGGGGAGCATCTTCAAACAAGAGTGGATACAATTCAAGAAACTCCCCAAACTCGAAGAGTACGATGCGCTTGTGTGCTACACTGATCCATCCTTCAAATCGCGTGGTAACGACTTCAAGGCATCGCGTTTTTGGGGTAAGATTGGCAACGAGCTGCACCTTATCAACTGCTGGGTGCGCCAAGATAGTGTCAATGCCATGGTGCGCTGGCTCTATGACCTCTACGAGAGTTTGCCTGAGGGCGTGGCAGTGCAGTTCTTGATGGAGGCTAACTTTATGCAGGATATCATCTTAGATGAGTTTGTGGCTGAGGGTGAGGTGCGTGGCTATCAACTCCCCATCATGGGCGATTACCGAAAGAAGCCCGATAAGATACAGCGCATCGAAGCCGTATCTCCACTGTGGGAGCGTGGTTTTGTGTGGTACAACGAGGCTTTGCGCGACAACATCGACATGCAGACGGGCATAGACCAGACGCTCGCTCTGGAGCGCGGTAGCTCTGCCCACGATGATGCGCCCGATGCTGACGAGGCTGCTATTTGGAAGCTCCAAAAGCACACCCGACAACAGCGGTATGAGCCTAAGATGGGGATGCGCCCATCGGCAAAAAACAAAGTATGGTAACTCTAAAATAAGACGATATGTTTGTCACTCAAGAAGATTATAAGGTGGTCATTGGCGAAGCAGCCCTAGGCGTACTCTCACGCATTGATGCTGCCAACATAGCCAACGCGGAAGCCGAGGCAAAGGAAGAAATATGCTCTTATCTCCGACCCAAATACGACTGCGAGGCTATCTATGCTGCAGAGGGGGAGGCACGCAATCGACTCATCGTGATGTACACGGTGGACGTTGCACTCTACCACCTATCCGCATCTACACAGCAGCGCATGGGAGCAGAGGTTCGTAAGGAGAGATATGAGCGCGCCATTAAGTGGCTAGAGGGGGTGGCAAGGGGCTTTATTATCCCCGACCTCCCTTTGGCTGGTAGTGGTAGTAACGGAGTAGATAATAGCCCATCGAGCTTCTCGTATGGTTGCGAAACTAAACAACATTATAGCTGGTAATTATGAGCTTAGTATCCAAATTTAAGGGCTGGTTTGCCCCACAAGAAGATAATGTATTACACACTGCTTATGGCACTTACAACCTCGCCAAGAGCAGTGACCGCGCTGCGCTAAAGCGCACCGTAGTGGAGATGCAACGACAGACCGATGCACTCACACGCAAGGATTTGAAAGATTGGCGGTCGGCTTGGCAGATGGCTATCAATGTGGATAACCCTAATCGCGCACGACTCTACGACTTATATCGAGATGTAGATGTGGACTTGCACCTATCGGGCTGCGTGGGACAGCGCACAGGCTTTGTCCTCGCGCGCTCCTTCAAACTCGAAAAGGCAGATGGCACGGCAGATGAGGAGGCTGTAAAACTATTGGATGCCCCTTGGTTTAAGCAATTTATCACGCAAGCCTTGAGTAACATCTATTGGGGATATACTCTCATTGAGTTGGGAGATGTCATCGTTAATGAGGACGGCAAGCGGATGTACACAGAGACCAAAATTATACCTCGTAAGCACGTGCTGCCTGAGTTTGGCGTAGTGGTACGCCAAGTGGGCGAGGACGCTAAGACTGGGGTTGATTACCGCGCGGACAACCTTCGCGATTGGTACATAGAAGTTGGTAGTGCTGATGACCTTGGACTCTATCTCAAGGCTGCCACACAGACTATTCCGAAAAAAAATGCCCTCGGCTTTTGGGACACCTTTAGCGAGATTTTTGGTATGCCCATGCGCATTGCCAAGACCACCACGCGTGACGACAAGGAGCGTGCCAAGATGGAAAAAATGATGGAGAGCATGGGTGCTGCCTTGTGGGCGGTAGTGCAAGAGGGTACAGAGATTGAGGTCGTGGAAAATAGCCGTGGCGATGCTTACAACGTCTATGACCGACGTATCGACCGCGCCAACTCTGAGCTATCTAAGCTCATCCTACAACAGACCATGACCATCGAAGACGGTAGCTCACTCTCTCAGTCCCAGACTCACCTTGAGGTGTTCAAAAACCTCATTGAGCAGGACTGCGACATGTTGCGCGATATTATCAACAATCGTCTCTTGCCACGCATGGTGCTGCATGGTTTCCCCGTGCAGGGTTTGTCCTTTGAGTGGGACTACTCTGTGGACTACACGCCTGAGCAGCAAGTGGCATTCGAGCAAATGGTGCTTAATAACTATGAGGTGGATGGTGCTTACTTTGCAGAGAAATATGGTATGCCCGTAGGTGAGCGTTTGAGTAACAGCATCATGCCTTTGGATGGTGGTGACGATGACGGCACGGATGACAAGAGCAAGGATAAGGACAAAGATGCCGACAAGGACAAAAAGGCGAAGAATCAGAAGTTGATGCAAGACTATTTTGCGCGCTTGAGCAAAGAGATGGAGCACAAATCTGCCGACAAGATAGATGCACGAGGTCTTTGGCTAGAGACGCTTCAAGCACAAGCAAACACTCATAAGCCTTTTTTCGACTAAGCCCCTCTGACTATGAGGGGCTGCATGCTCGGTATCGCGCGCTGCTCACCTGCGACCATGGAGAGGGATGTAGCTGTGGCTGCACTCACATCGAGATGGGACGCAAGGATATCCCTAAGACAGAGCGCGAAAAACTCAAGAAAAAGTTTAAGGGGATGATGCGCGCTCTCTACAGACAAGAGGGGGCGATGCTAGACGTGGAGGTTTTGCGTGAGAGTGAGGTATTAGATTTTATCGATGCTCACGCTGCTGTGCTTGATAGTACGTTTGACAAGGTTAAGATGAGTGATGGGATGCGCTTATCGCTCCAAAAAAGCGACTGGATTTTCTCTGGCATGAAGACCTTCCACGAACTCCATGAAGCCTTTCCGTCCCTGCTTGATGAACACGGAGATAGAAAGCCATTCGACCGATTTTATAATGACGTTAGAAAGGTGGATGAAACCTATAACCGCAACTACCTACGAGCGGAGTACAACTTTGCGACTGCCTCCGCTGAGATGGCTGCCAAGTGGGAGCAATACGAAAGGGATGGGGATAGATACTACCTGCAATATCGCACGGTAGGAGATAGTCACGTCCGCGAAGAGCACGCTGCGCTCAATGGGACTACGCTACCCGTGTCACATCCCTTTTGGGACACGCATTACCCACCTAATGGGTGGAACTGTCGCTGTTTGGCGGTGCAGGTGCGTAAGTCGTCACACGAGCAGACGTCAGAGGAGGAACTGTCTAAGCGCACCAAGGCTCTAGCTGAACAGCAGGCAAAGAGTAAGGGCAAGAGTGAGATGTTTCGCTTTAATCCTGGCAAACAACGTAAGGTGTTCCCCGACTACAATCCCTACACTATCAAGCGATGTAACGACTGCGACTTGGCAAAAGGAAAATTCTCTATGGCGTTTATGCCGAGCAATGAGGCTTGTGAGGGGTGTGCCATTATAAGGAACTGCTTCTTGAATAAGGAAAAATCACATATAGCGAAAATGAGGAAGCATTACGAAAGGGAAATCTTGAAATTAGAAAAGGCAAATGTTGAAGTACTACAAAAAATAGAAAATGGGCAGAATATAAAAATATCCTTCCACAAAGAAAGTACACATATTGTCGATGACGTCATAAGACATCGTCGGGGGAATGTTGCCACATGGGATGATTTAGATAATATCGAGAGTGTAATCAAAGAGGCAGATTATGTGGGATGCTCGCCATACTATAAGAAAAGTTTGCTTAAATATAATGTAACTCATATGCTTTATTTTGAAGCGAAAGTTCAAAATGGGAGTGTACTCCTCAATGTAGCTAAAAGGGAAAACACGAGCAAAAATGGGCGAAAAGAAATCAGATATTTCATCTATTCTTTGAGTCGATAAAAAAAAGAACACAGAGGGCGACAATTAGACCTAAAATTCTGTAGTCAGCCAGCCTTTCCCTCTGTGTTCTATGTCGCAAAGATAAACAAAACTCCGCTATCTAACAAATAGATAGCGGAATTTTTTTTCTTGACGTGATTTTTACTTCAAAGTCTAGTGATTATAGTGTTCACAAGAGTTCCTTTAAAGTTTCGTCAATCGTTTTCATCTGTTCCTTGGTGAGGATGTAGGCGTATTCCTCACCGTCTTCGGGTGAGATGAGTGGTGTGAAAGAAATGCAGGGCACGACCTTGAAGATGCTTGGGAATTGCGGGCGGGTCATATCTTCATCTTCGCGCAGGTCGTCGATGGTAATTTCATTTTCTGGGCTTTTTGCTACGAAGAGGTGTTGAAGCACCTCGGATTCGGTAAGCGCGATTTGACACCCTTCTGCCAGGTAATAGATTACGTCTTCATCACGACCAGTGTACTTTAGGAAATTATCACCCCCAGCATCTTCAAAAGCTTTAATGAGTTCTTCACCGTACTTTTCGCTGCCGCGGAAGAAGCTCCCAATTTTGATTTCTTTTTTCATATCATTTAATAGTTAGGGATTATTTGACTTTTTCTCTCCAATGAACCTGAACTGCTCAATGTTCTCCAGCAACTCTTCGTGGTTGTGGTTGGTGTGGGTCGTGATAAGCTCCATGCCGTGGAAATGGTCACCTCGTAACCCTCTAACAACGGAGCAAATGCGCTCTGACAACTCGAAGGCTGCAAAGTCATCAGTGTCTTCTCCCAAGGTCGTGCTACCCACCCAATCGGTGACGATGTGCAGCGATACCGTGCCTTCACCACGCATCGCATTGGGTTGTCCGCCAAGTCGCTGCCAATTGATTGCACCAAACTCAACAAACACCGCAGGACGCGACCATTGCTGCTCCTGCTCGATAAATTCCACGTTGTGATTCCACAAGTCTATGTGCTTGATTTCACCACCTAATGCTGTGCGCAATTGCTCTACAATGCGCTGGTAGATTTCTTTTCTGACCATATTCTAATGCTGTTATATTATAGTTCGTACTGTTTGAAAAACTCATCTAGACATTCATCGATAATACTTTCCACGATGCGCTCCACCTCAGGAGATGCGCCAATGAATTGTCGTTTGGGTATGGTGATGGTGCTACCCTCTTTCATAAGTGCCATGCGCTTCCAAAATTCCGCTGTTGCACCTAATTGTACATTTTGCTTATTCGCCCTCAGCTCGCCATTTTTTCGCCTTCCCATGCCCTTATTGGCTTCGTAGTACTTAGCCCAAAAGAAACGCTTCATCTTGGCTGTGACAACGATTTCTCCACCTTCGTTGTGAATAGCAGCATAGGGCAGCGTACTCTCCCAAGTGATCTTACCTGCACTTACCTTACCGCGGATGCTGCGACGGAGCGCACCACTGTCCACCAGCACATGTCGTCCTGCCTTAGAGGGATGCTTAGCGCGCGCCCATTTTTCCGCAAAAAAAGCTTGTCGCTCAAAGTTGCGGTCAAAGGCATCATCTAGCTCCACACGCACATCTTGCAGGATATGGCGGATTATTTCGCTGAAGTCTTTGTTTGTTGCCATAACGGTAATCCTTGTTCGGGATGCAGCAAAGCCGAAGAGGGCAATTTGTCCTCTTCGACTTCTCGGTTGATAATATTGTTAAAGGTGCGCTCGCAGATGCAATACTTAGGATAGATGTGCCGTCGCCAAATCTCTCGGTTGGAGAGTCCGATACGACTCCACTCATCGTAGATAGCTTGTATCTCCAAGACACGCTTAATATAACTTCGTCCCTTTCGGTGCTGCATAATTGGTTGATGTTAGACGTTAGCTTCTCACACTTCCGTCACGCTTAAGGGGATGCTTTGCCAAGCTCCGTTGTCATCCTTTTTCTCAGCTCTGATGTACTGTTTGGTCACTGTGGGTTGGTAACTCTCCTCGATGATGCGTACACCTTCGCGGAATTTCTCATCACCCACTTCATCTGCCATCTTACGGAGCTGGAGCACGCGCGAAGCCTTGATTTGCCCTGTGGCATCGCGTGACAATAGGCGGAGGACTGCCGCCACAAGTGCCTTCGTGGTTTCGTCTTTTGCCAAGCTCTCTATGTAGTTCTTAACCATCGTGATGCCGTCTTCGACTGTGTCGCGGTAGCCGTCTACTGTGTGCACGCCTAGGATAATTCGGCATCGGCTGTCGGAGGTCGTAAAGGTGTGACTGCGTTGGTTGTCCTTAGGTATGCCTATCACCTCACTCTTCATATCCAACACAGTCGAAAAATTATTGTACACTTTTTCCTTGGCAGCTTTGATTTGTTGGCTGAGGGATTCAAGCTCTTCCACGGCTTTGATAACTTCGGCATCTACTAATTCGGCATACTCTACGCGCGCTTTCTTGCGTGCTTCTTCTGCTGCCTTCTTTTCTTTCTCAGCGCGATAGGCTTCAAACTCCGCGCGTTCTTCAGGGGTCATGGTTACTTGTTCCATTGTGGGGAGGTTATAAATTCGACAATATTGGTTTTACAGATGGATACGACCTCCGTCGATGGGTCTTGTGATTCATGCAGCCCTTCTTCTTTGATAGTGGCATTTAGTCCACATTCTAGGTCTTCTCCCTCGACATACACTCTACGAGGGACTTTCTTGACTTTGCCTTTCTCGGTGAGTTGATATTCATGTAGAGTGACCTTGTAGATGGCTGGTGGCTCAGGATTCTGATAGCGGAGCGTTGTGTTCTTTTGGCGAACGACACTCTCTATTTCTACCATTGCGTTGCTGCATTCTAGCCAGTTAGCAACCACGACACCTGCACTCTCTTCGGGAGTATGCTCAACTAGGTATCTCTCACTCTTGGCGACGTTGCTGTTTCGCGCTTCATCGGAGCGCATTACTTTGGCGGTGACTAGACTAATCATAGGAGATAGGGATTAGGGTTAAAGGACTTGTAATACTTTTTCTTGACGTTGATACGCCCAATCGGCAAGACGTTCATAAAACTTGGCACGCTGGGTCAAGGTGTGGTCTTGCATCTCGATGCGTATCTCTTCTTTGAGTTCTTCTAAATAATTTTTGAGGTCTTCTTCCATGGTGCTAGGAGGGGAGTTGTTGTGAGTTAATTGAGGATTTGTAGTAGAGCATCTTAACCTTTGGCTCTGTGCTCTGCGTTGGTCTTTTGTGGTCTATGGCGTGTAATTTTCGCGAGAGTGCCGTAAGTTCAGCGAGGCTAAGATAGCGAAAAGGCTTACCTGCGATGCGCGGTTGTAGGCAAAACTGGTCGACCACTTGCCAATCGTGAGTCTTGATGCCCATCTGCTGCATCTGTCGGAGTAGCGCGCTACGTCGTCTGCGGAGGTTATCACGGATGCCCATGCGCTCCTCGAGGAGAGAGCAAAGACTGTTATACTCTTGCTGGCTAAGCTCACGTAGTGAGGTTGTGCGCCCTTGACTTATCTCGCTGACTAGTTGGGCTTTTTGGTCGTCATCATCCCCATATTTGGGGAGCTTGGCGAACAGACTGTAAAATCTTGAGTAGTTCATAATTTGGCTAATAGATTGTAGAGTGGGAGGGCAGGAGTCGAACCTGCGGTGCGAGCTTGCTAAAGATTTTTTGCACCTCCGTCGGCAGCTCTCTGCCGTTACACTCCCTTGAAAAGGTGGGGCGGACTATACTCACGTACCACGCGCCCCCGATATCAACATAACAATTCAAAAACGTAATGGTTTATCGGTTTATAAATAAGGGCTGACTCTGTTCATCGCTCGACCACTCTACGGTGATGCGTGCTTTGAGCTGTCCTTTGCCTTGGCAGCGTTTGCAAGGGTATCGCTCTTCGTTAAAGGCTATGCCTCCGAGCCAGCCAGTTCCGTTGCAGGTGGGGCAGACAAATCCTCGAGCTAGGTAATGTTCCTCGTGTCCGAGGTCGTAGCGTGT
>ERZ773207.179-NODE-179-length-23446-cov-5.239066_pt1 | contig 23446 bp, 20 predicted proteins | sample MGYA00580997_ERZ773207 | MGnify/ENA primary metagenome ERZ773207 (study PRJEB29015, sample SAMEA2738170) | human oral metagenome | biome: human oral; feature: human-associated habitat; material: saliva | place: China | collected 2239 ... | reverse complement strand
CACCCCGTCATAAACACGCCCTAGATTAGCCACAACACACTCCAATCAATCAGACCGTGTTGCAACCACCACTAGAATCCAGCAGGTTAGTTATGCTTCTAGCTAGTTATGCGCGCGCCAAGCTTTGGGCTAGGGCACGCCGGTCAACTTTACCGATGCCCTTATAGGGCAGCGCATCAGCTAGCAGCACCTGCTTGGGGCATTGGGCGCCACTAAGCTTTTGCTCCAGATAGACACGGATTTGGGCCAAAATAGCGCCTTCATCTACCCGGCCCAGGCCCGGCATTGAAGCGGGCACCACCACTGCGGTAACCACCTGCCCCCACTGCAAATCGGGTAAACCCACCACCGCGCATTCACTCACCAGCGGGTTTAAGGCCAGTAAGGCCTCAATCGGGCCGGGTTCCACCTTAATGCCGCCGCTAATAATGACGTCATCTAGACGCCCAAGTACCTGTAGACGCCCATCTACAATATGGCCACGATCAGAGGTAATAAACCAGCGCCTGGCCGGCTCACCGGCGCCCGCATCAGAGCCGGCACCCGGCCCGCCCGCACCGGCCTCAGCGCTTTCGGCCGCGCTCGCAGTTCCACCTACGCCGCTTGCCCCCACCCCGGCCTGGGGGCGGCTAACAAAGCAGCGCCTAGTTAACTCCTCATCACCCAGGTAGCCGGTGGCCAGCATCGGCCCAGACAACCAAATTGCCCCGGTGGCCTGATCTACCTCCATACTCACCCCAGGCAGTGGCTGGCCGTCATAGACACACCCGCCACAGGTTTCGCTCATGCCATAGGTGGTAATCACCTTAATCCCGGCAGCTTTAGCCTGCTCCAACAGCTGTGCATCAGCTGCCGCTCCCCCAATCAGCACCGCATCTAGCCGCGCCAAAGCGCCGCGCAGCTGCTCATCATCCAAAGCCCGGCGCAACTGCGTGGGCACCAGCGAGGTATACACCGGGCAAGCCCTGCCGGAGTCGTCAGCAGCGAGCGCCCCCTCAGCCTCCCCGCCAGCGCCACCAGCGCAGGAACTAACGGCGTCGTCGTCAAAGGAAGAACCGGCGTCGCAATCAGCAGCAGCTACGCAGGCGGCGTCGATAACCTGCGCCAAATGCTGGGGGTCAAAACCACCCTCCTTATAGGCGTTAAACACGTGTGTGCCGGCCGCCGCCGCCCGCACCAAAACCTGCACCCCAGCGGCATGATAGGCGGGCAAAGCCAGCACCCAAATTCCCGGCCCACCCAGGCGTTTATGGGTGGCCCGTGCCGACGCTACCAGCGCATCCATCGACACCCCCACCAGCTTGCCAGTGCCGGTAGTTGAGCCAGACGTACGCAGCACCATATCCACCCCCACACTGCGGCCACTAGCCCGGGCCGGGATCCGCCGCGCCAAATTCGCGGCCACCTCCCGCGTATCCTCATGGGGTGCGATAGGCACAATAATTTCGCGGCTAGGGCGCAAATACTGTTTCGCCAGCGAACGGGCCTGGGCGTGGGCCACGTCGGCGGACCTCAAACTACTGCGACTAACCAGGCCCGGCGTGGGGGTTTGCGGCTTACGTAAATGCCCGCCCCGGCCGACGACGTCGGAAGCGTCCGCAGACATGCGCCTAGCTAACAGCTGGGCGAACTCTTCAATTTGCGCTGCACTCTGGGTGCGCTGGATGCGAAAAAGGCTCACGCTTTCAATGGTATGACTACCAAGTCACAAAAATATGGTTAAGCTGCACTTATGCGGCTTTTCCTAATGGTATTCGTGATCGCCTTGGCGCTGTATGCCCTCATTGACTGCGTACGCACACCCGAGGAGGATATGCCTGCGCGTATGCCTAAACACCTGTGGATTACGCTGATTTTAATGTTCTCCACCATCATGCTTGGCCCCCTGGCCTGGATCATTACCTCCCGGGTAAGCGCCGCTGAGAAACGCGGCGGGCAGCTCAGTGGTGGGCTTTGGTCTGCGGAAAAAGGCGTAGATCTGCATCTGTCGCGTCACGCTTCCGCCCCGGCAGCTCCCGACGACGACCCTGACTTCCTGCGTAAATTAGATGAGCAGGTGCAAGCCGAAAAGCGCCGTCGTCAACGCGAACAGCTCCAGCAAAACCGCTCCCAGCGCCCCCAGGCCAGCCCCAACCAGGCAGGCCACGAACAGGCCGGCCAATCCGCTAAGAACCCCGCAGAGACCACTAGCGGCCCCCAGCCTAGCAAGCCCAAGGAGCCCGGCAGCGCCACCCAAGGCAGCAGCCCGAAATCTGGAGACTCTGCGCAGCCCAGCACCAAATCTGGCAGCGCCGCCCCGGGCAGCCGCGAAAAAGAGAACGAGCACCCCGAAAACTAAGGCCAGTTACTGGAACTAGGGCCAGTTACTGGTGTCCACCTCACGGTTATAGGCACGCGCATGCAGCAACCAATCCCCCGGCAGCCAGCTACGGCCCACCAACTGGGGATGCTCAGGCAAAAACAAAGCCGCCCAAATAACCATAACTAGCTCAGCCCACTGCCCACGCACCTTCAAACGCACGTTGCCCTGCTCATTGGTGGCCGCCAGCATCACTTCACCCACACCAGTTACCTGGCACTCGCGGATCTGCTGGTAACCAATGAACATCACGCCGTCAGGCGTGCCCAGGTAGATGCCGTGGGTGGATACGCTCAGGCGGGCGTTGGCCAGATGGCGCCATTTTTCAACCGCGTCACGCTCGGCGCGGCGTTTGCGGCGAGAATTAACTACCGCCTGGCCCCCAAAGAAGGCCGCCATCAGCGCCAACCCGGCAGCCCCGCCAGCTAAAAAGAAGCCGCGCATAGGCTGATAGTTGCTGTTGTCACCGCGTTTAAAAGCCAGGATTTCCCCGTCGCAAGAACCCAGAATTACTTCGCCGCTGTGAGTGGGGCGAATCGGGTCAACTACTGGAGAGACCGGGTTGGGTTTAAAACCTGCCCGCACAGCGGTGAGCACCTGCGCGGTATTCCACCAAACATAGTCTTGGCCGGTCCAGGGACGTTGGGGTTGGGGGCGCGGCTGTAGGGTGCGGCTAGCAGCTGGCACTAACTCGCCGGAAGCCACTGCGCCGTGTCTGGGCTCGGTTGAGCCACTAGGCTCGCTCGGCCCAGCTGGCTGCGACGACGTCGTAGCCCCCTGATCTTGCGGCTGCGGATGCGGCGCCGACTGGCTCACGCACGCCCCTCGCCGTCGCCAATTTTCAGCCCGGCCACGCCGGTGCCAGGCACCATATCCTCAGCTTCACGCAGCAGCGCATTAGCCGGCTCAGTGTAGGCCAAGCCCACCAGGGTGTTGTCTTCAAAAGTTAAAGAGGTCAGGGATGCTAAAGAGCATTGGCGTCGGCGCGGATCGTGGGCCAGGGGGCGCCCATGCAGGTACAGGCTCAAAGACCAGATCGGTAGCTGGTGTGAAACCAGTAGGGCCTCATGGCCGCGTGCCTGCACTAGGGCAGTGCGCACGGCGGCGCTCATACGCGCCACCAGCTGGGTGTAGGGCTCACCCCAGGAGGGGCGTAGCGGGTTGATGTAGTAAGCCCAGTGTTCAGGGTGGGCTAGGACCCAACGGTTACGGTTTACGGCAACGCCCTCGAAGTGGTTTTCGGCCTCAAGTAGGCGCGCGTCAGTGCCGGCGTTAATGCCAAAAGCGGCGGCGGTGGGGGCTCCTGATTCCACGGCCCGCTCTAGGGGTGAAGTGGTTACCACGGTGATGTCTTTGCCGGTTTCCACTAGGTAATCTGCCACCATCTGGGCCATGGCATGGCCGCGAGGGGTTAGGTGGTAGCCGGGCATGCGCCCATAAAGGACGCCCTGGGGGTTATCTACCTCGCCATGACGCATGACGTGAATTGTTGTGCGCACCATAGCGGCAATTCTATGCCAGGGTCAGAGCCTGAGCACGTTTTAGTGTGCCAAGTCTGCGTCGGTAGTGATCTTTTCCAGCAGCTCAGTTAGTGTGGCCAGCTCACTGGGGGTGAAACGGTTGATTAGGTGGCGGCGCACCCCGTCGAGGTGGATGGGCGCGGTTTGAGCCAAAAACTCGTAGCCAGCCTTGGTTAGGTGGGCGTAGACGCCGCGTCGGTCATTGGGACATGAGGAACGCAATACGTAGCCGGCGCGTTCTAGCCGCCCTACCGTGTGGGTTAGGCGTGAGCGCGAGTAGGAGACTTGGTCAGCCAGTTGGCTCATGCGTACGCGCCCGGCTTCGCTTTCAAATAGGCGTACCAGGATCTCATACTCATACATGGAGATGGCGGCGGCCTCGTCTAGCTCGTGGTTTAGGCGCACCGACACCAGTGTGCTGGCCCCTAAAAAGGCTCTCCAGGCCCGCATTTGCGCCTCGCTTAGTAGGCACTTGTCACCCTGACCACAGCCGGTGGCATCGCTGGCTTCTTGCCCGCACCCGGCAGATGCGACTTCTTGCCCACAACCGCTAGCTGGCTCGCTTACTACCTTGGTGGCTTCTTGCCCACAGCCGACGACGGCGCCCGCTGCAGCCGTTTTAGGTGCAGCTCCCTGCCCGCAGCCGCCTGCAACGCTAGAGCTAGCGGCGACGTCGTCGCCCGTACCCATTGCATCTGAAATTGCACCACTGCCGCAGCTGGAGGCCATGTTTAAAGCTCTCATTTCTTACTAGATTGTGCGGCCCAAGCAGCCAGCAAAACAAAGTAGTTCAATAATAAAGTAAATCGTGGTATGAAGGTAGTTATTTAAATAAACGAAATGGCTGCCACCCTAGGGATAGCAGCCATCCAAGCGCTCACGCGCCAGGCGTCACTTCTTGTTACGACGCTGGTGGCGAGTCTTACGAAGCAGCTTGCGGTGCTTCTTCTTGGACATGCGCTTACGGCGCTTCTTAATAACAGATCCCATATGAGAACCTCACAGTCTTGCTAAGCGTGCCCAACGGCACCATGATCGGTTGCGGCCGGGCACACCGGCCACATACGTGACCAAATGAGTTTAACGCGTCTCAGGAGCCAAATGCAGCCGCGTCGCCGTGGCTCCAATCACCTAAGCCACTGGCCATGAACTCCTGGACAGCCGCCACGGGCACCCGGTAAGAACGTCCCACACGCATTGCGGGGAGCTCACCCGAGTGCACCAGGCGATACACGGTCATCTTGGACACCCGCATCATGGAGGCTACTTCCGCCACAGTCATGAAGGCGGGAGTCTGAGGCTGTGCCATCGCGCTGATTCCTGTCCTTGGGTTGGGCCCGCATTGGCGGGATCGATGTAACTATACCGGTTTAAGCTGGCAAATACAGCCGTTTTGAATCTCGTTTTAACTACAGTGACGGCGCCTATCAGCCAAATTGGAAACCTCCACATAAATTAGGGCCAACTACCCAGATGCCAACTGGGCTAAGGTAAGTAAAGAAAGATACGTGTGGGTACCTACCGGCAGACCTGGCAAGCTACCAAGCGCCCTGCCGCTAGCCCCCATGCTCCCTGCAAAACGTAAGGTGACCTTTTGTTTTCGCGTGCTGTGCGGGCTTTTACCGATATACGTACCTGGCTGGAGCGGGTTGGGCGCCACTCCAGCGCCCGCCTAGCCACATGCCTATTCGCCGCAATTATCGCCATTATCACAGGCCTACTTGAGCTGCCTATTGCCACCGCTAGCGGCGAGCGTGCCCCCTTCGTTGACGCCCTATTCACTGCCACCAGCGCGGTTTGTGTAACCGGCCTAACCACCGTTGATACCGCCACCTACTGGTCTACTTTCGGCCAAGCCTGCATTATTTTGGCCACCGCCGTGGGCGGGCTGGGGGTTATGACCATTGCCTCGCTGCTGTCCCTGGCAGTTTCGCGCCATGTGGGCCTGTTTCAGCGAATGCTTACCGCCGATGAGCACCAGTCCCGTTTGGGCGACGTCGGCTCGCTGCTGCGCGCAGTAATTATCGCCTCCCTGGCGGTTGAGGCCACCCTAGCTCTAGTGCTGTTCCCGCGCTTTTTAACGCTAGGCTACCCGCTGCTTAAAAGCGCTTGGTATGCCTTCTTCATGGCCTTATCCATTTTCAATAATGCGGGCTTCGTGATTATGCCCGATGGCCTAGCACCCCACGCTAGCGACTGGTGGATGTGTTTACCTATCGCTGTGGGTACTTTTGTGGGAGCCATTGGTTTCCCAGTGATTTTGGATGTGCATCGTAACTGGCGTATGCCGCGCAAGCTGTCTTTGCACTCTAAAATGACCATTTCCACCTACGTAATTATTTCGGTAATTAGCGCCATCTCTATCACCGCTTTTGAGTGGACCAACCCCTTCACCTACGGCCAGCTAGACACCAGCGGCAAGGTTCTTTCCGCCATCGTCAACTCCGTAAACGCCCGCTCTAGCGGCCTAGCCACCATTCCCACCTCGCTGATGCGCGAAACCACCTGGTTGCTGCAAGACTTCCTAATGTTTATTGGGGGTGGCTCAGCCTCCACCGCCGGCGGCATTAAAGTCACCACCCTGGCTGTGCTGGTGCTGGCGATCGTGGCCGAAGCGCGCGGCGACAGCGACATTGAAGTGTTTGGTAGGCGTCTACCCACCTCCACTGTGCGCGTCTCAGTGGCCGTGGCCTTCGTGGGCGCCTCCATCGTGGTGGTAGCTACCCTAATGCTGCTGTGGCTAACCAACCTCTCCCTTGACACTGTCTTATTTGAAGTGATCAGTGCTTTCGCCACCGTGGGCCTGTCTACCGGCATCACGCCGCTACTGCCCCTTGAAGCCAAGTATGTAATGGTAGTGCTTATGTTTGTGGGCCGTACCGGCACCATGACCGCCGCCAGCGCCCTGGCCATGCGTGATCGACGCCGCGTCATCCGCTTCCCTGAAGAGCGCCCCATGATCGGCTAGCGCCCCAAACAAGACAAAACCACAGCGACCCTTAAACTAGAACCATGTCCCAGGTAAACCATCAAGACTCCACACTCGTAATTGGCCTTGGCCGCTTCGGCACCGCCGTCGCCGCCACCCTTGACCGTCTAGGGCGCGAAGTGTTGGCAGTTGAGCACAACCCCAACACCGTACGCCAATGGTCCGGACGCATCCCCCTAATTGAAGCCGACGCCACTGACATGGAAGCCCTAGAACAGCTAGGCGCCACCGAATTTGGCACCGCCGTAGTGGGGGTGGCCTCCTCCCTGGAAGCCTCCGTGCTAATCACCTCCAACCTGGTAGAGCTAGGCATCGGCCAAATCTGGGCCAAAGCCATCAGCGCTACGCACGGGCGCATTTTGCACCGCATCGGCGCCAATCACGTGGTCTACCCCGAATACGACGCCGGCCAACGCGCCGCCCACCTAGTGTCCGGACGCATGCTGGACTACATCGAAATGGAAAAGAACGGCTTTTCCATTATCAAAATGCGTCCGCCGCACGAATTACACGGCTTCACTATCGGCCAGTCCAAGGTGCGCTCGCGCTATGGGGTAACCATCATTGGTTTGATGAGCCCAGGTGAGCATTTTGAGTACGCCACCCCACAAACCATGGTGGGCGCTGAGGATATTTTGGTGGTAGGTGGCGACGCTAACCTACTAGAGCACTTCGCTAACCGCCCCTGAGCAGTAGTTTTTTGAGCGTTATCAAGTAAAAACTGGTTGTCTATGCCGGCGCAGCCAGTTGCACGCTCGTGCGCTGTTGCATTTACAAAGTGCCCACATTGCCGTCTTTTCCCCGTCTTTACAGCCCAGCGAGCAAAATTCTGAACTGTGATCCACAAATCACTAACTGCACAATGGGGTTTGGAGTTTGTATGAGCACGGTTGCAATTCTCGGGGCAGGCATTATGGCGTCGGCGCTGACCTTCCCGGTGACTGACAATGGGCACCAGGTGAATCTGGTAGGCACCCACCTAGACCGAGACATTATTGACTCAATTCAGCGCACCGGCATCCACCCGGAGCTGGGGCTGAAAATGCCTGAGAATGTAACCGCTTTCCAATTGGAAGAAGCTGAAACTGCCTTTGCTGACGCAGATGTGGCCATGAGCGGCGTTAACTCTTTCGGAGTTGACTGGGCCGGGGCGCATCTGGCCACGCTACTAAAGCCAGGCATGAAGGTCCTATCCATCACCAAGGGTATGCAGGCCGATACTGACGGCAATCTAACCATGTTCCCTGATGTATTGCGCGCAGCCGTGGGTGAGCCTCTAGCCAGCCAGGTGACCTGGTCGGCAATTGTGGGCCCCTCGATCGCCGGCGAGCTGGCGGTAGGCCACGACACCTGCGTGGTGTTCTGTGGTGAGGACCAGGCCAGCCTGGATGAACTGCAGCAAATGTGGGCCACCGACTACTACCACATCTGGACTTCCACGGACTTCATTGGTCACGAGGTAGGCGCTGCCACCAAGAACATTTATGCTTTCGCCGCCGGTTTCGCTGACGGCCTGCTAGCCAAGGCTGGCAAGGAAAACGACCGCTACCGCATGTACAACTACGGGGCCGCCATCTTCGCCCAGGGGCAAACTGAGCTCACCCAGTTCATTGAGTTGCTGGGCGGCGACGTAACCACCGCTAAGGGCCTAGGCGGCGTCGGCGACATGTTCGTCACCTCTATGGGTGGACGCAATGTGCGCGCAGGCAAGTTCGTGGGCCAGGGCATCCCCTTCTCTGAGGTGCGCGACACTCACATGAAGGGGGTAACCATGGAGGGTGTGGCCGCCATTCGCGTGATTGGTGGGGCTCTGGCGCCGCTGACAGAGCGTGGGGTTATCAGTGAAGATGACTTCCCGCTGCTGCGTGCGCTACACGCCATCATTGTCGACGACGCCCCGCTAGAGATCCCCTGGGACAAGTTCTTTGGCGGTCGCCACTAAAGAGCGCGGGGGTCTACCGCATTTAACTAGTTAACTTTCGAAGGAGAAAATCAATGACTGATTTAGCGGCCCTCTTGGATGAGGCACTCAAAGACGCCACCGACACCAAGGCGGTAGCTTTCGGGCGCGGTGCCGTGCACCGCACCGGTGAAGTATTCGCCTCCACTTTCCCCGGCAAACGCGCCGTGGTGGTGGGCGATGACAACACCTTCAACGCAGTAGGTGCCACCACCGCCGCCGGCGAGCCGGTAGCAGCCGGCCCCGCCGTCGTCGACTCCCTAAAGCAAGCGGGCATGGAGCTGGAAGAAAACATTATTTTCCCCGGCACCCCCACCCTCTACGGCGGCTACGACAATGTGGAAATTATCCGCGAAAAGCTACGCGGCCTAGACGCTATTGCCGTTGTAGTGGGCTCGGGCGTGCTCAACGACCTAACCAAGCTAGCCAGTGGCGAGCTGGGGCGCCCCTACATGGTGGTATGCACCGCTGCCTCCATGGATGGCTACGCCTCCTTTGGTGCCTCCATCTCTAAGGATGGCTTCAAGATCACCCGCAACTGCCCCGCCCCCGCCGCCGTCGTAGCAGACCTGGACATTATGGCTGCCGCCCCCAAGCGCCTAGTGGCCACCGGCGTGGGCGACCTGATCGAGAAAATCCCCGCCGGTGAGGACTGGATCATTGCCGACATGCTCGGTGTAGAAGCCATCAACCACCAGGTGTGGCCACTGGTACAAGGGCCGCTGCGTGAAGCTATCAGCCAGCCCGCCCAGCTGCGTGCCGGCGACGCCGACGCCACCGCCGGTCTGGCCGCCGGGCTGCTAATGAGTGGCCTAGCCATGCAGGCCGCCCAGTCCTCCCGCCCCGCCTCGGGCGCCGGACACCAGTTCTCGCACCTGTGGGAAATGGAAGGTCACGGCCTGGACTGGGAGCCCCCGCTGACCCACGGTTTCAAAGTGGGCCTGGGCACGGTAGCCATCTGCGCCCTGTACGACGTCGCCCTGCGTAAAGACATCAGCGACCTCGACGTCGAAGCCCGCATTGCCGCCTGGCCCACCCGTGAAGGTATGGAAGCCCACGTGCGTCAGTGGAACCAAAGCGCCCCCAGCGGCCTGCTTGAAGCCGCCGTGGTGCAGACCGACGCCAAGTATCTGACCCCCCAGCAGCTGCGTGAGCGCATCCACACCCTGCAAAAGCTATGGCCGCAAATCAAGGAAACCTCAGCCAAGCAGCTGCTTAGCGCTGAAGAAATCGCCGACGTGCTCAAGACTGTAGGCGGCATCTACCACCCGGCCCAGATTGGTATCAGCCTGGAAAAGATGCGCGAAACCTACACCCGCGCCCAGATGATCCGCACCCGCTACACCATTTTGGATGTGCTGTGGGAGTTGGGCATTTTGGACGAATGCGTCGAAGAGCTCTTTGCCCCTGGCGGGTACTGGGCCAGCGCACCTGTACCCACCGACCGCGTCAGCGGTGCTGAAAACTGAAAACGCAAGCCCCTAACACAAGGAAGTAACATGGAAGAGACTTACGTTCTAGGTATTGACTTTGGCACGCTATCTGGGCGTGCAGCGATTGTGCGCGTGGCTGACGGTTTAGAAAAGGCCGCCGCTGTCTACGAGTACCCCAACGCCGTCATGGATGATGTACTGAGCGTGGCGGACGGCCAGAAGCTGCCGGCGGACTTTGCCCTGCAAAACCCCCGCGACTACATTGAGGTGCTAAAGCACGCTGTACCTGAGGCTATCGCCAAGTCCATGGTGGACCCGGCTCAGATCAAAGGTATTGGTATTGACTTCACCTCGGCCACGGTAATTGCCGCTAAGGAGGACGGCACCCCGCTGTGTGACTTGGCTAAGTTCAACAACAACCCGCACGCCTACGTCAAGCTGTGGAAGCACCACGGCGCCCAGGACCAGGCTGACCGCATTGTGGCCCTGGCTAAGGAACGCGGCGAGTCTTGGTTGGCCCGCTACGGTGGCATCCTGTCTGCAGAGATGCTGCTACCCAAGGTGCTGGAAACCTACGAGAAGGCCCCCGAGGTTTACGCAGACACTGACGTGTTTGTGGACGCTTTGGACTGGATCGTGTGGCGTATGACCGGCAACCTGGTTTACTCCGCCGGTGACTCCGGTTACAAGCGTAACTTCCAGGACGGCGCCTACCCCAGCGAGGAGTTCTTGGAGCTGCTCTCGCCTGGTTTTGGCAAGGTATTTAGCGAAAAGATGCCTGGGCAGGTGTTGGCGCTAGGTGCTGAGGCCGGTAAGCTTACCGCCCACGCCGCCGCCTGGATGGGCTTGGAGCCTGGCATTAGCGTGGCCACCGGTAACATTGACGCCCACGTAACCGCTGCGGCTGTGCAGGCTGTGGAGCCGGGGCAGCTAACCGCTATTTTGGGTACTTCTGCTTGCTACATCGTCTCTGGGCCGCAGTTCCGTGAGGTTCCGGGTATGTTCGGGTGTGTCGACGGCGGCGTGGTGGATGGGCTGTGGGGCTTTGAGGCCGGCCAGTCCAGCATGGGTGACGTGTTCGCCTGGTACCTGGACAACGCCCTGCCCCACTCCTACGTGGTTGCCGCCGAAAAGGCCGGCATCAGCATCTTTGAGTTGCTGGCCGAAAAGGCCCGCGCCCAGGAGATTGGTGAGCACGGCCTGGTAGCTCTAGACTGGTTCAGCGGTAACCGCTCGATCCTGGTTGACTCTGAGCTTTCTGGCGCCATTTTGGGTATCACCATGACCACCAAACCTGAGGACATTTACCGGGCTCTGGTGGAGGCCACCTGCTTCGGGGCCCGCACTATTATCGAGTCTTTCACCAACGCCGGCGTCAAGATTGATGAGATTGTGGCTAGCGGTGGCCTGATCAAGGACCCGTTCTTCATGCAGACCCTGGCTGACATCACCTGCGTGCCGCTGAGCGTAGCCACCACCAAGCAGGGTGGGGCGCTAGGAGCTGCTGCTCACGGGGCGGTAGCTGCCGGCTTCTACCCCAGCATTAAGGAGGCCTCACTGGCCATGGGTGGCAAGGTTTCGGCCGCCTACGTGCCCAACTATGACCGCACCGCCCGCTACGACGAGCTCTTCAACGAGTACCGTCAGCTGCACGACTACTTCGGTCGCGGCGAAAACGAGGTTATGCACCGCCTCAAGGACATTCGTCGCCGCGCCGTTGAGCGCAAGCGTGCAGCCGCTAAAAAGCCGCAGGAGTGAAACTCACCGATCTAACCCAGACCCAGCGCGCTCAAGTAGAGCGCACCAGGCAGGTAGTGGCGCAGCTACACGCGCTACTACCTGCCTGGGGGCTGGTGGTTTGGACTGCCGGTAACGTATCTGAACGAGTGCCGGGCACAGACCTGTTTGTGATTAAGGCTTCCGGTGTGCCCTATGAGGGTATGGAGGCTGCCCACATGGTGGTGTGTGACCTGCAAGGACAGATGCTTGACGACGACGCTAGCGGGCTCGCTCCTTCCTCGGATACGGCAGCTCACGCCTACGTCTACCGACACATGCCTGAAGTTGGCGGGGTGGTGCACACCCATTCCTCCTACGCCACAGCTTGGGCGGCAATTGGCGAACCTATCCCCTGTTGCCTGACCATGATGGCTGATGAGTTTGGTGGTGACATTCCACTGGGCCCGCTAGCGATTATCGGCGACGATTCGATCGGGCGCGGAATTGTTGAAACCTTACGCAACTGCCATTCACCGGCAGTGTTAATGGCCAACCACGGCCCCTTCACCGTAGGTAAGGATGGACGTAGCGCCGTAAAAACTGCAGTAATGTGCGAAGAGGTAGCCCGCACCGCTTATCTAGCACGTACGCTAGGTGAAATTAAGCGGATACCTGATGACATGATCAAGCAGCTTAATGATCGCTACCAGAACGTCTACGGACAACATTAATACAGTCATATAGTCAAAACTATGACTAGTGAGTCTGCCTAGCTAGTGTGACTAGTGAGTCCACTTAGTTCATATGACCACCGAACATGACTAGTTAGTCTGACTAGTGAACATGACTAGCGTTGGGGCCGCGTATACCGAACGGTATACGCGGCCCCACGTTCTATTGGGCGCTGTTTATTGCGCAGCTTTGGCTAACCAGTCTCGCCTGGCGTAGCCCCAGCAAACTTGGCGCAGCTTAATGCGCCACTCTGCCAGTTTTGGCTGGCGCAGCTTTGGCTAAGTGATTTGATCTAGTTCTCGGCCCAGTAGGCGTGCAGGGCACGAGCCAGGTAGGGTCCGTCCTCAACACCGCACATCTCACGGGCAGAGTGCATAGACAATAGCGCAATACCTACGTCAACAGTGGTGATGCCTAGACGCGAGGCAGTAATCGGACCAATGGTGGTGCCGCAAGGCACGGAGTTGTTGGAAACGAAATCCTGCGTGGGCACACCCGCCGCCTTGCAAGCACGCTTCCAGATAGCCCCACCTACCGCGTCGGTAGCGTAGCGCTGGCGAGCGTTAATCTTCAGCAGCGGCCCGTGGTTGATGAGCGGACGCACCTGCGGGTCATGCAGCTGGCCATAGTTGGGGTGAACGCTGTGTCCGGCGTCGGCGCTAATACAGCTAGAGCGAGCCAGCAGAGCCCGCTCGCCGTCGCCCACAAAGCCCATAACCGCAGCTAGGCCGTGCAAAACATCCTGCAGGAAGGGGCCGCCCGCACCTGAGCGGGTGCCACTACCTACCTCTTCGTGATCAAAGGCCACAAACACTGCAGCGTCAGTTTCTGTACCAGCCAGGTTTTCCAGGGCAACCAGGCCGGCGTGAACGCTAGAGAGGTTGTCTAGGCGCGAGCTGGCTAGGAACTCCTGGTGCAAACCAAAGACACTGGGAGGCTGCACCAAATAGGTGAACACATCGTGGAAAGCTAGCTGATCAGGGCTAATACCAGCCTGCTCACACAGGTAATTTTCAATGTCGTGGCAACTTACCGCCTCGCCAGCCAGGGCGGTTAGCGGCAGCATGTGGGCCTGACGGTCTAGGTGCAGGTTTTCATGCGCACTACGGTCCAGGTGGGGAGCCACCTGCGCAGTGCGGGCAATAGGACCAGTACGCACCAGGTGGACGGCGCCGTCGTAGGTGGTCAGACGTCCTGCCAAACCAACTTCACGGTCTAGCCAGGAGTTTTCTAGGGCGCCACCATAAATTTCGGCGTTGATCATTTCCCAGCCTTCGCGCACAATCGCACCCTGGGGCTTGAGCTTGAGCGCCGGAGAGTCAGTGTGGGCACCCACAATCCTGAAGCCAGTGCGCTCACTAGGGGCGCTAGGTAGGCACCAGGCCGCAATGGCGCCGTCGCGAATCACATATCCGCGCGCCGGAATGGAACTATCCCAAGCCACAGTCTCATCTACAGCCTTAAACCCGCGCTTTTCCAGGCGGGTGGCCACAGCCTGAGCAGCGTGGTAGCTAGTGGGAGAATCAACAACAAACTGACTGATTGCCTGCGTATAGTCAGGCACCTCAAATCCACTCATAGTTCAATTGTTGCACTTTGAGCCAGGCTACCCAAGAAAAACACCCAGGGCCGCACCCAATGAGCGCGACCCTGGAGAACCGTCATATAGACGAGAGCTAAGACCTTAGCGGCCTCCACCCCTGACCACGCCAGAGAGCGGGATGTGGTTGAGGACAGGCGAGTTGTTGGCGTTAGTGATGGCGTTCTGGCTACCAACCTCACTCATGGTAACCACCGCACCCATAACGATCGGGAAAGAAGTTAGCGGGGTGTTGTTGGAGTGTACATGCAGCACTGCACCGAAGTGGGCGTTAGTCTTGGCGCGCAGGTCATTCTTCTCATAGCGCCAGGTGCCCGAGAAAGTGGATACGTAAGGCGTCCAGTTGCCGATATCCGCACCCAATTTGGCCTGGACTGCCTTAGCGTGATCACTAAAACGCGAATCAGCCAGCAAGCCAGCCAGAGTATTAGCCTCCGGCTTAGACCAGGAAGCAAAGTTCAGCGAGGTGGTGGGCCAGTTGATGCCATCGGTGTTGCCGGTAACCGGCTGCCAATCGATGTTGGAGTACTCCGCCGTGTTAATCCAGAACACCTGGTACAGACCGGTTAGGTTGGCCGGCGTACCAGCATTGGGGCTAGCCAGACCGGTGTCCTTGCTGGGGTAAGTGGAGCCGTCAACGTTGGGCCAACCAACCGGACTAAACTCTTCATTACCATCGGAGCCATTGTTATAGAACCCGAAGTAATAGGTCTGATCAGCATTGATGCGCGCATCACGTTCCTGGCGCGGATCGTAGCCATTAGGGATGTTGGCTGGAGCACCCTGGTTCCAGCTATAACCGGAATATACCGGGTTTAGCTGAGAGGTATTGACGGCTGCGGCGCTAGCGCACACCGCAATTGCTGGGGCAGCCCATACTGCTCCACGCAGCACCTGCCGACGTTCTACACCGCTAGGCATGTCTGTCTCCTATTTTTGACATAGATATAGTTCTGCTTAAGGGAGACCGACAACGGAGTCACACCGGTTTTAGGGGTGGGGGAGATATGACTTCCGTGGTACGGCTGGGAGGGGGTACCACTAGTTTAGACTGGAGTCTAAGCAGGTGAGCACCATTGCTACGGGAATTTATCCCAAATCTACATGCCGGGCAATTAGTCCCTACTTACTTGGCCATGTGACGAGCTGGGCAAAAAGTGGAGTTTAATAAAGGTACTTAATGCATTTTGTTGCAAATCTGAGACTTTTCAGGGGCCAATCTAGACGGTCTCACAATCACAAAAGACTTAGATCACATAGCATTCAAGTAGTTGAACAGGTAAAGTTTTGTTCCGGTCCCCTGGATGTAATCTCTACATATCTTCCCCTACCCATTTGAAGGATTTCTCTAATAATGACTGAAATCAAGCGTCGTACCCTTGTTAAGGGCTCTGCCTGGGCCGCTCCGGCTGTTCTAGTCGCTGAGGCTGCCGCTCAGGCCGCTACCTCCCCTAATGACATCATCCCCGTGGCCCAGATGTACATGAAGATGCGCGGCACCCCCGCCAACATCAACGCTGCGGGTGTTGCTGCCGGCCGTAAGGGCCTAACCTGTGAGGAAATCGGTGGTTGGCCTTACGCCGTTAACGGCAAAATCAACTGGAACAACACCCTGGGTGGTGGCCGGGCTACTAACGACCCCAAGATTTCCCGCGTTGGTACTGCTTATCTGAAGAGGCAGGGTGTCAAGTTCTACTTCGGCGCCAAGTCTGACGCCGGCGAGAACGGTCTGGACATCACCGTTGCCCCCGGTGGCGCTGAGCTGGACCCCAGCCGCATCGTTAGCACCAAGGTTATGTTCCTGCTGCCGAAGGCTGCTTACGGTGACACTCCGACCTTCACCAACATCTCCTCCAGCAACGAGGGTGGCTACCCCTGGGACTCTTGGGCCACCAACGGTTCCTGGACTCCGCTGACCCAGAAGGCCATGACCGACCTGCGTAACAGCCCCGACACCGCTTCGGTGCTGAAGAAGGTTGACGCTGGTGACTTCACCACCCTGACTACCTTGAACGGCACCGTTGAGAACACCCTAAACACCAAGTGGAACGCTTGGGTTGGTGAGTACCACGGTACCTGGACCAAGTCCCCTGACGGCCTGAAGCTGACTGCTGACAGCCCCTTCGCCATGGCCCTGACCCTGAACCAGACCGGTCTGTCTGAGACCCTGACCCGTCTGATCTTCATGCCGGTCTTCGTGATCACTTACCGTATGCCCAACGGCAAGGTGGTTTACTTGCACCGTTCCAGCGTACGTAACATGTACTGGCAGCTGACCGTGACCGGTAACCCCGGCCTGGATGACAGCCTGCCGGCCGAGGACGGCAAGCGCTGCCTGCCTAGCGCTCACCAAGACCACATTTAATGCCCAGGCCGGCTAAGGCGGGCAAATTTTAAGGGGCGTATCAGTTTTAACTGGTACGCCCCCTTTTGCTGCCTACAAATACAGGCAAAATCATCCCTTCCCTATAATTTTTCCATGGGGTTTTATAGGGAACGGACGACTTCCCGGTAACGGACGGTTTTATAAGTAACCGCACCCTAGTAACTGCACCTGGACACCACACCCCGACAGTCGCATCCTGGCAACCTCATCCTGGCAACCGTGGTGGTGGACCTAGTGGCCGCGCCCCAGCAGACGCTAGTCTTGCCAGCTCTGCTTGGCAGCCACGCAGGCCACCATCACCTAGCGCAGCTACCAGCGATCCGCGTCTTAATGCAGTTCCAGCGCAACTATCTGGGCACCCTTAACGACGACGTCGCCGCCGCCCCCAGCTTCAACGTCACCTTCCGGCGTCGTCCCTAACTGCACCGAAGCAGGCCGGTGACGCAGGTGTACCACCACCGCCTGCCCTGGACGCAGCCAAGGATCACTATCAGGGAGCTTAGTGGCCAATTCAGGGCCCATATATTCACGTAGAGTCTCAAAAAGCAGCGGCAAGCAGGGGCGATGCACACACAGCGCCAGCGGATAGCCAGGCTCCGGCCACCCCACAGGCTCACGCACCAGCAGGGCCCCAGACTCGGGCTCAGGCTCCGGCCACCCCACAGGCTCACGCCCAGCCCAAGCTTCAGGCTCACGCACCAGCGAACCACCAGAGCCACGCTCCAGCAGATCCCGGAAGTTAGCCTGCATAATCTCAGGCGCCGTCAACGCACTGACCTCGGTGAACGCCTCATCACTGCGCAAATCCAGGCCGCAGCCATGCGCGTAGGGCGCCAGGGTGTCAACGCAGCGCCTCCAGGGCGAAGAAACCAGCTGCCCCACCCCATAGGCGCTAAGCAGAGCCGCCACATCCCGGGCCTGGGCTTGCCCCCGCCCCATCACCAAAGGCCGGGTAAGCTCACTATTAATCCCATAACCCCAGGTGGCGCGGCTAACCGCTTTGGCGTGGCGCACCAGCACCAGGCTACGCACCTGCAGCTGTCCGCTCTCATACCAGTCCACCAGGCGCGCCAGCAGGCGCTTGTCGTCAGCGTGGGTGAGTTTACGGGCGGCCTTTTTCACCTTCCACCAACGCACTTTGTCGATTTCACGCTTGGACGCGGGTTTTACCGCAGCTCGCAGCCCCTCCCCTGGGCCAGCCTCAGGTAAAACCTGGGCCGCCCAGTACAGGGTGCGTTTTTTGCGTCCGCTTACTAGACGACGGCGAGCCTTGCCCAGGTAACGCCCCAGTACAATCTGGCGGCCGGTTTCCTCGGCTACTTCTCGGATGGCGGTGAGCACCATGGACTCACCGGGTTCGGCTTTACCCTTGGGGAAAGACCAGTCGTCATAGCGCGGGCGGTGCACTACCAGCACTTGCAACTTATCGTTTTTAAGGCGCCACACCAGCGCGCCGGCGGCTAGCACCGGCGGGCGGCGTGAGGCCTTGATCCGCAAGCTTTTCTTGCGGCGCTTGGCCTGGCGCTTGGCCCGGCGCTTAGCCTGCCGCTTGTCTACTTCTGCCGGCTTGCCGCGTTTGCTTTGCTCACGCGGCTTACTTAGCTTGCTGCGCGCACCAGCCTTAGCTGCAAGACTCATTTAACCCGGGCCCGGGCCTGGGACATCAGCACGTTTTGCACGTCCTCAAGCTCCCGTCCGTCGTCGTCATGAGTACGCCGCTGCCAGGTACCGTCGGGAAGTAGGTGCCAGGCGCTGATGCGACCGGAGGTTTCCAGGTCAATCAGCCAATGCAGGCGCTCCACCAGATCCGGCTGGGTGATCTTAACCAGGGCCTCCACGCGGCGGTCCAGGTTGCGGTGCATCAGGTCAGCGCTACCAATGAAAATCTCGGGGTCGCCGTCGTTAGCAAAGGCGTAGATGCGCGAGTGCTCCAAGTAGCGGCCCAGGATTGAGGTGACGTGAATGTTTTCGCTTAAGCCTTCAACTCCGCTGCGGATCCCGCAAATACCGCGAACCACCAGGTCAACGCGCACACCTGCACGCGAGGCCCGGTAGAGAGCATCAATGATGCGCTCATCAACAATGGAGTTAACCTTGATCTTGATCCAGGCTTCACGCCCAGCCAAGTGGTTTTCGATTTCGCGCTTGATACGTTCCAGCAGCCCGTTACGCAGGCCGCGCGGAGCTACCAGCAGGCGGCGGAAGCGGGCACGCGGAGCATAACCTGAAAGCTGGTTGAACAGCGTGGTCAGGTCTTGGGCGACGTCGCGGTCGCAGGTCAGCAGGCCCAGGTCCTCATAGCCACGGGCGGTCTTGGGGTGGTAGTTGCCCGTGCCCACGTGGCAGTAGCGGCGCAGGCCGTCAGTTTCCTGGCGCACCACCAGCGACAGTTTGCAGTGAGTTTTAAGCCCGATCATGCCGTAAACCACGTGCACACCGGCCCGCTCAAGCTTGCGTGCCCACACGATATTGGCTTCTTCATCAAAGCGGGCCTTGATTTCCACAATGGCCACTACCTGTTTGCCCAGCTCAGCGGCTTCAATCAGGGCGTCAACAATGGGCGAGTCGCCACTGGTGCGGTACAGGGTCTGCTTGATGGCCAGTACCTTGGGGTCGTGGGCGGCCTGGGAGATGAACTCCTGGACGCTGGTTGAGAAGGCGTCGTAGGGGTGGTGCAGCAAAATGTTGTGCTCACGGATGGCCGCGAAAATGCTGCGAGGCCGCGCCGATTCGCGCGGGTTGATCCCGGCCGGGGTGACCGGCACGTAGCGCTTGTATTTGAACTCGGGGATGTCCAGGTCGTGAATTTCGGACAGGTCAGACAAGTTCAGTGGCGCGGGCGAGACAAACACGTCTTCTTGCGTGATGTTTAGCTTGCGTACCAGGTAGGTGCGCACAAAGTCGCTGATGGAGTCTTCTACCTCCAGACGCACTACCCGCCCAAAACGACGGCGGCCCAGCTCTTTTTCCATGGCGGTGAGCAGGTTTTCGGCGTCGTCCTCTTCAACTTCGAGGTTTTCGTTGCGGGTGACGCGGAAGACGTGGTGCTCCACGATTTCCATGCCTGGGAAGAGGTGGTCTAGGTGGTGAGCCACGACTTCCTCAAGTGGGATGAGCGCCAGGTTGCGCGGTTTAGCGTTGGTTAGCTCGCGCCCGGGCACCTGCACGAATCGTGGCAGAGAGCCGGGCAGTTTGATGCGGGCGAAGTGGTTTTTGCCGCTGCGTGGGTTGCGCAGCATAACCGCCAGGTTCAGTGACAGACCGGAAATGTAGGGGAAGGGGTGCGAGGGGTCCACCGCTAGCGGGGTCAGCACCGGATAGACCCGGTAGCGGAAGTAGCGGGTGAGCTTGTCGCGCTCCTCCTGGTTTAGCGATTTCCAGTCGGTGATTTCGATGCCCGCCTGGGCCATGGCCGGGCGTACGTCGTTTTGGAATAGCTCGGCTTGGGCGGCGGTGAGTTTTTTGGCGCGCAAGGTGATCAGCTCTAGCACCTGCTTGGCGTCCAGCCCGGAGGCGCGTACGGGGGTGATTCCGGCGGCGATGCGTCGTTTTAGCCCGGCCACGCGCACCATGTAGAACTCGTCCAGGTTGGAGGAGAAGATGGAGAGGAACCAGGCGCGAGTGAGTACTGGCAGGCTGCGGTCTTGGGCCTGTTCCAGCACGCGCTTGTTGAAGTCCATCCAGGTTAGTTCCCGGTCAACGAAGCGCTCGGGGAATTTGTCTAGCGCGGGCAGTTTTTCTTGCAGGCGGTCAATATCCGCCCAGTATTTCTTACTTGAGGGGTCTACTACCTCTACAGCTTCCGCCTGCTTGACGCCGTCTAGTTGCGTACTACCTGCGGTTTGAGTGCCGACGACGCCGCTCACCTTGGCATCTTTTGCCTCACCGCAACGCTTGGCTGTGTCAGCCTTAGCGCCATTGGCGGCGGTTTTACCGCTCGCCTTTACACTGTCTACCTTGGCGCCTTTAGTGCCAGTAACACCCTTAACTCCGCCAGCGCTGCCACCTTCAGTCCCCACACCAGCGGCGGCGTCGACTTTAGCTCCCGCGCCAGCGCCGTCGGCTTTACCCCCAGCGCCACCAGCAGCACTAGCACTATCGGCTTTAGCCGAGCCAGCCACGTCAGCCGCCTTTGCGCCAGCGGAGGTCTTGGCTGCCTTGCCGCGCTTTGAGTTCTTAGTGTTTTTAGCTGGCGGCGCATCTGCCCCGGCGCTAGCCTTAACGCTTTCTTCGGCGCCAGTCTCGCCAGCTTCAAGCACTTCGATAGCGGCCTCAACACCGCTAGCGTCAGTGTCGGAGCTCGCCTCCTCCTCGAAGTCCTCGTCCGCGTAGGCGGGGCCAGCGTCGTCCTCAAAATCTCGGGGGTCTGCGGTTTCAATAACGGCGGCTATGGCTGCGTCGGTGCGCTTGGCTTCTTCGACGTCGACATCCTGTGCAGCGTGATCTTGCATACTCGTATTCTGTCAGTGATAGAGGTTAATCTTTGCAGGAATATTGTACTGATATTTGGGTGTTAATGCCCCTGGGGATTAATCCAGTTTCCCGACGGCGGCTTTGCTGGCTGCTTCATGTAGCTCGGCGGCGGTGGTGGCCAGGGCGCGAGCACGGGCGGTGACCACGTCGTAAAGCGGGTCGTTTTCGTCAGTGATCCAGCTGTCTTGTTCACTGGCGCGACTGAGCCGCTCTAGCAGTGCGGCGCTGGCTAGTAGCGTGGGATACAGCTGGGACCGGCGCGACGACGTCCGTTGGCTGTCGGCAGACCCACCACCTAGCAGCAGCTCGTTTAATTGGGCTTGCACCTGGGCCACACTGTCTACCCGCTGCCCCTGGGATAAAGCTGCCTCAAAGCGGGCCTGAGCAGCAGCGTCGTCGTCGTTAATAGTTACTGCTGTGGCGTAACGTGACTCTACCAGGGCCGGGTCGCGCTCAATCCATTCGCGTAGCAGTAGTAGGCGCCAAAGCGCGCCAGGTAAGGTGCCCGCAGGACTGGTGGCCCATAGCTCGCCAATCACATCTACGCCATGGGAGGCCACAACTTTTCGCAGTCCAGAGGCACTTAGCGTGGTGTCAGTGCCCGCCCCAAGGTAGCCACCAATGAGTAGCTGGGCGCTTTGGTGAGCCAGAGCGGAAGTGGCGGCGGTGTCTTCAGCGCCGGTGTAACGCTCAGCTTCGGCGGGTTCCATGAGGGCGGGGCGGTGGAATTGGCGGGTCATGCGTGCCTCCTTTTAGACGTAGGCTAACAAGTCCGCTATGATGGGGGCTGTCAGTTCGCTGCGGGCCGTTCCAAAAGCCCGTTAGGCGTTGCTCGCATCCGCAAGATGCTAGCCGTGCAGCAGTGAGCAGGCCTGCCCCCTTAGCTCAGTTGGTTAGAGCTACGGACTTTTAATCCGCAGGTCGAGGGTTCGAGTCCCTCAGGGGGTACTTTCCTAGCAGTGCACCCTCACCAAGATTTGGTGAGGGTTTTGCTTTATTTCTACAGAACTCGTTATTTCCACAAACTCAGTAATTATAAATAGAATATATCAAAGCTGATTTATGTCATAAAATACAAAGCAATAGTTTGAAAATACATACTAGACATAGCGCATTAAAATGACGAGTCCAGTTCTGTTTACTACAGCAACTGCACTGAGGCTTGGAATGCTGGAGCTGCCCCTATTTACCGTGGCGAGCCCGGTTACCGAATTGATTTAGACCGCGACGAGGACGGCATCGCTTGCGAAAAGCGCCCCTCGCGTCGCCGCTAACTGGTAACTAGCTAACTGGCCACTATTCGCTAGCAGCCTATGAAAGACTAGAGATTTTAGAGGCTCATAAGGCATAATAGAGGCAGCCAGTTCCCGTGAGGGGGCTGACTGCCTCCAGCCACTGTTGTTTTAGTTCTTGAGCAGTGGCGTGAGGGCTACAATCAAAGCCGCTAGGGCCTGGATGAGAGCAGCGACAGTTGCGGTGTCAACACTCTTCTTCCGGGCCTTTCGCTTGCCTTGACCAGTCTTGGACTTGCCAGACAATGAGCCCACCTCCTCTCAAACCCCCAATCGCTTCCCAGCCATAAGCCACTAGAAGATGTACCGGGAACGTTGGCCGCTTAAAAGAGGGCAAAATAAGCCTAGCAAGAGTCCGGCAAGTGGCGGTTCAAAATTAGAGCAGCGTTTTAAGCTCACAGCCCAGAAAAAAGGCTAGAGCCCGTAAATAAGCGTGAGGCATAATAGAGGCAGCCAATCCCCTATTTAAAGAGGACTGACTGCCTCAGCCACTGCTACTTAAGAGCGATGAGCAGTGACGCGAGGGCTCCAATCAAAGCCGCTAGGGCCTGGATGAGAGCAGTGACATTCGCGGTGTCAATGTTCTCCTTCCGGGCCTTTTGCTTGCCTTGACTAGTCCTGGACTTGCCGGACATAAGCCCACCTCCCTTCTAACCCCAATCACTTGCCAGCCATAAGCCGCTAAAAGAGGTGAGCCGGTAGTGTTGGCCGCTTCAAAGAGGGGCAAGCTAAGCCTAGCTCAAGGTTGCCTGCGATTCGAACAAATGTTGCTACCAAAATCAGCATGTTGCGACGGCGCAAATCTAGCAGCCGCTAGGGCTACCCACTGTTTGGTGGTAGTTACTCTTTATAGGTAGCAACCTGCAACCATCCAGGGCAAGCTATCACCACAGTCATCATGATCTCCCAGAACAGTACCAACAAAGCAGGTCGCAACAAATAGACTCATTATTAAAACAAATCCAACCAGTGCGCTACGTGTC
>ERZ773207.173-NODE-173-length-23669-cov-3.827772_pt1 | contig 23669 bp, 19 predicted proteins | sample MGYA00580997_ERZ773207 | MGnify/ENA primary metagenome ERZ773207 (study PRJEB29015, sample SAMEA2738170) | human oral metagenome | biome: human oral; feature: human-associated habitat; material: saliva | place: China | collected 2239 ... | reverse complement strand
TCTTGGCAGAGATCCTATTGAAGTCGATATAGATGGAATCATGGAGTACGTATCGAACAAGGTCGTTATGGTTACCGGTGCGGGCGGCTCCATCGGAAGTGAGCTCTGCAGACAGATTGCCAGCCACAATCCTAAGCAGCTTATCATGCTTGATATTTATGAAAACACAACATATGAGATACAAAATGAGCTTAAGAGAGAGTTCCCTGAGCTCAATCTTGTCGTGCTTATAGCGTCTGTAAGAAATACAAAGAGAATTGACCACATCTTTGAGATGTATAGGCCTGAGATTGTATATCATGCAGCGGCACATAAGCATGTTCCGCTGATGGAGGCTAGTCCTAATGAAGCTATTAAGAATAACGTTCTCGGCACATGGAAGATGGTGCTCGCTTCGGATAAATGGAATGTCAAGAAGTTTGTACTTATCTCAACGGACAAAGCTGTAAACCCAACAAATATCATGGGAGCATCTAAGCGTCTATGCGAGATGATTATCCAGACCTACAACAACAGATCGAAAACAGAGTTTGTTGCGGTTAGATTTGGAAATGTACTCGGAAGCCATGGAAGTGTTATTCCGCTGTTCAGAAGACAGATTGCAGAAGGTGGACCTGTTACAGTTACACATCCTGATATCATTAGATACTTCATGACTATACCAGAGGCTGTTTCGCTAGTGTTACAGGCAGGAGCTTTTGCTAAGGGTGGAGAGATATTCGTTCTCGATATGGGCAAGCCAGTCAAGATTGATGATCTTGCTAGGAATCTCATCCTTTTATCTGGCCTCAAACCAGGAATCGATATTGAGATTAAATATGTAGGACTAAGACCGGGAGAGAAGCTGTTCGAAGAACTCCTGATGGATGAAGAGGGGCTTCAGGACACGGCCAACAAAATGATCCATATTGGACATCCAATCAACATTGATGAAGAGAAATTCATTAGCGAGCTCAATGAGCTCAAGGGATATGTAGAAGCAGAACCTGACGATATTAAGAGATATATCAAAAACATAGTCCCTACATATACTCCTAAAAACTAGGGTGTATAATTACATGTTGTAAAAAATGCTAGGAGGCATATCGCAGATGAAAGTACCATTTTCACCACCGGACATTTCGGAATTAGAGATTAATAGAGTTGTAGAAGTTCTCAAATCTGGCTGGATTACAACTGGTCCAGAGGTTAAGGAGTTCGAGAGAAGAATTGCAGAGTATATCGGTGTTGGCAAGGCTGTTGCGCTTTCTTCTGCTACTGCATCACTAGAGGCTGCTCTACATGTGCTCGGAGTCGGTGAAGGAGATGAGGTCATCGTTCCAGCATATACATATACAGCTTCGGCAAGCCCTGTGGTTCACAAGGGTGCGAAGCTCGTTATTATCGACTCAGCCCCAGAAACTTTTGAGATGGACTACGATAAGGTTGCTGAGGCAATTAACGAGAATACGAAGGCTGTTGTTCCAGTTGACCTCGGTGGCATGGTATGTGATTACGACCGATTATTTGAAATTGTAGAAGCGAAGAAGGGTATGTTTAAGCCTGCAAATAAGCTTCAGAAAGCGCTGGGCAGAGTTGCTGTAATTTCCGATGGTGCACATGCCTTCGGATCCGTAAAGAATGGCGTAAAAGCGGGAGCAATTGCTGACTTTACATCATTTTCTTTCCACGCAGTAAAGAATCTCACTACCGCTGAAGGAGGTGCTCTTTCGTGGAAGACTATTGAGGGTGTGGATAACGAAGAGCTCTATCATGAGCTGCAGCTGTACTCTCTACACGGGCAGTCCAAGGATGCGCTATCAAAAAACAAAGCGGGAGCATGGGAATATGATGTAGTATACCCAGCATATAAGTGCAACATGACAAATATAAATGCGGCTATTGGAATCGCTCAGCTTGAGAGATATGATGGGCTCCTCGAGAGACGTAGAGTTCTCAATGAGAGATACCAGGAAGCTCTCGAGAAGCTTGGAATCAAGGTGATGCATCATTACACAGATGAGATGACCTCGACAGGTCACCTATACCTGGTTAGAATCCCAGGAGCTTCTGTGGAGGACAGAAACACCGTGATTCAAGATATGGCAGAGTGTGAAATTGCGTGCAATGTTCACTACAAGCCACTTCCTATGATGACTGCATACAAGAATCTTGGATTCGATATCGCGGACTATCCAAACGCTTATCACCAGTACGAGAACCTGATTTCATTACCTATATTCTCGACAATGACTGATGAGCAGAATGAATACGTTATAGAGAATTTCGTTGATATACTTAAGAAGAGAGGGCTTATTAAGTAGATGGTTTTGTGCAAGTGGAATGACTTACCAGAGCACATGAGATGCGATGAAGTAAAAGAATATTACGACATCCTTAACTCGAGAAAGGGCTCGCTAATAGCAAAGAGAATATTTGATTTCGTCATTTCACTGCTGATGACTATCGTAATCTCGCCGATACTTCTTATCTTAATCATATTGATAAAGGTAGATGATCCAGGTCCAGCGTTTTTCAGACAGGTTAGGGTGACAACTAACGGTAGAGAGTTCAGAATTTTTAAGTTCAGAACTATGGTAGTAAACGCTGAGAAGTTAGGCGCGCAGGTAACTCAGGAGAATGATCCTAGGGTTACTAAGATAGGGCACAAGCTGAGAAAGTACAGGATTGATGAGCTTCCACAGGTTCTTAATGTAATAACTGGGGACATGTCTTTCGTCGGCACGAGACCAGAGGTTCCGAGATATGTGGATCGCTACTCCGAAGAGATGCTTGCAACACTGTTGTTACCAGCGGGTGTGACGTCGGAGGCGAGCATTACATACAAGGATGAAAATGAGATTATCGGAAGTGCTGAGAACCCTGACGAGGTATACGTCGAGAAGGTTTTGCCAGAAAAGATGAAATATAACCTTGATGCTCTTAGGAACTTTAGTTTCCTAGGAGAAATCAAAACCATGCTTAAGACGGTTGGCGCCGTTATTAAATAAGTAGGATCAATATACGTAGTACAATCGCTGCAACTACCAAAGTGAGCGCATTGGAGGATAGTTTGAAGATATTACTGATTAATCATTATGCTGGTTCGCCAGAGATGGGAATGGAATTCAGACCATATTATCTATCTCGTGAGTGGATCAAGCAGGGACATGAAGTCACGATTATAGCTGGCGGATATTCACATCTAAGAAAGTCAAACCCTAGTGTTTCGAAGAATTTTGAAGAGAGGATGATTGACGGTATTCGCTATGTGTGGATTAGGACCGCTTCATATAATCGCAATGGCTTAGCACGTGCATTCAGCATGTTCGAGTTCAGCAGAAAGCTATTTTCAAATGCAGAATATATATCAGAGCGTTACCAGCCAGATGTAGTAATAGCATCTTCAACTTATCCGTTAGATACCTACGGTGCGGGCAAGATTGCAAAGCTCTCTAGCGCCAAATATATTCATGAGGTTCACGACATGTGGCCTTCTACACTATACGAGCTTGGCGGCATGTCGAAGAGCAATCCGTTTGTAAAGCTTATGCAGCGTGCGGAAGATTTCGCATACAGACACTGCGACCAGGTAGTTTCACTACTTGATCACTCCAAAGAATATATGGTTCAGCATGGTCTTGCTGAAGAAAAGTTTAATTGTATTACTAATGGTGTAATCAAAGAAGAATGGGAAAATCCGGCACCGATTCCTGAAGAGCATAGCCAGATTCTAAACAAGATGAAGGTTGAAGGGAAGTTCATAGTAGGCTATTTTGGTGGTCACTCCATATCCAATAATCTGGATATGCTACTTGCCGTTGCAAAGAAAATCATCGATAAAAACGTATGCTTTGTACTAGTCGGTGATGGCAGCTACAAGGATAGACTGATGCAGAGTGCGAAGGAGCAGGACCTAGATAACGTAGTGTTCCTTCCAGCAATAGATAAGAGTGCGATTCCTAACCTAATCAGCTATTTCGACATAGTAACTATTTTTGCGGCAAATACGAAGCTATATAGATTCGGAATTTGCATGAACAAGATGTTCGATGCGATGATGGGCGGCAAGCCGCTGCTAATGTCTGTGACGACACCAGAGACGCTAGTTGAAAAGGCAGAGGCGGGTATCGTTACAAAGGCAGGAGATGTAGAGAGCTACATAGAAGCAATAGAGAAGCTCAAGGGACTACCAATTGAAGATCTTAAGAGCATGGGAATGCGTGGACACGATCTAGTTTTGAGTGAATACACGTATGACAGATTGGCAAGTAAATTCGTAGAGGTAATGGAGAAGAAAGGCAAGAGAGTTCTACTAATCAACCACTACGCAGGTTCTCCTGAGATGGGAATGGAGTTTAGACCCTACTATATATCGAGAGAACTCGTTAAGAAAGGTCACGAAGTAACTATTATTGCGGGTAGTTTTTCACACCTTAGAAAGACGAACCCAGATATAACTGAAAATTTTACAGAGCAGGAAATCGATGGAATAAAGTATGTATGGATTAAGACTGATGAGTATGATAGCAACGGTGTTGCCAGAGCCTTCAGCATGTATCACTTCTGCAAGGCTCTCAAGGCGAATAAAAAGAAAATTGTTGAGCGATATAAGCCGGATGTAGTTATCTCATCATCAACTTATCCGCTGGATTCATACCCGGCATATCGTATTGCGAAGCTTGCTGGAGCTAAGTACATCCACGAGGTTCACGATATGTGGCCGCTGACACTTTACGAAGCAGGTGGAATGAGCAAGAAGAATCCGTTCGTAATCGCTATGCAGTTTGCGGAGGATCATGCATATAAGAAATCTGATATCGTAGTTTCTCTACTCCCTCATGCCAAGGAATACATGGTTGAACACGGTATGAAGGCTGACCACTTCAGGTATATCCCTAATGGAGTTGTGATAAATGAGTGGGACGCAGCAAGAGAAATCCCCGACGAGCACAGTACGGCATTTAAGAAGCTAAAGGCAGAAGGCAAATTCGTTATCGGATACTTCGGAAGCCACGAACTATCGTATGGACTTCATAATCTGCTCGATGTTACGAAGCAGCTGAGCAATGAAAATGTTCATTTGGTTATGGTTGGAAAAGGAAAGCTCAAAGACGAACTTATCAGCTATGCGGAACAGAATGGAATTAACAATGTGACATTCTTACCTCCAGTAGAAAAAGGAATAATCCCCGCGGTAATCGATAACTTTGATGCAATATTCATCGGAACTATTGAGTCGCCACTCTACAGATTTGGAATCTGCATGAATAAGATGTTTGACTCCATGATGGCGGCAAAGCCAATTGTTATGGCGATAACAACACCATCCACGCCTGTAAGCGAATCTGGATGCGGAATCATCACTAAATCATGTGATAACGATGCCATAAAGGCTGCGATTAGGAAGATTCAATCGATGAGTACCGAAGAACGAGAGCAGATGGGAATGCTTGGACGTGAAGCTGTATTGAGCAAGTACACGTATGAAAATATTGCAAGTGAATTTGAAAAAGTATTTGAATAGAAGGAGTGCATGTGATGAAGATAGTAACCGTAATTGGTGCAAGACCACAATTTATTAAGGCGGCTGCAGTTTCTCGTAAGCTGGAACAATTCTGCGAAGAGATAATCGTTCACACAGGCCAACATTATGATGCGAATATGTCAGAGCTTTTCTTTGAAGAGCTACATATCCCTAAGCCAAAGTATAATCTAGGTGTGGGTTCCGGTTCTCATGCAAGGCAGACAGCAGAGATGCTTATCGGAATAGAAGATATACTAATCAAGGAGAATCCTGACTATCTGATGGTATATGGAGACACTAATTCTACAGTTGCTGGAGCACTTGCCGCATCCAAAATTCATATTCCGGTAATTCACGTGGAGGCTGGTCTAAGGTCTTTCAACATGGCTATGCCTGAGGAACAGAATAGAATTCTTACGGATCATATCTCAAGTCTACTCTTCTGTTCAACGGATGCGTCTATAGAGAATCTTGAAAATGAAGGAATTAAGAAGGGGGTCCACCGAATCGGCGACGTAATGTGCGATGCGGTTCTTTACTATTCACAGGAGATAGACAAGAAGGCTCGCAGTCAGTACTTTGCTGATCTCAACTACATCTTTGGTGAACGCGGTGAGCTAGATAGGTGGTATCTATCTACTGTTCATAGAGCTGAAAACACTGATACGATTGAGAAGGTTCGCAAGATTCTGAATACTTTTGAGAAGTTTGATGCTCCAGTTATACTTCCGGCTCATCCGAGAACGAGAAAAATGATTGAGCAGGTAAACGAGGAGGAGAATCTACAGAATACAATTTGTGTAGAACCTATCGGTTACCTCGAAATGCTGTATTTTACAAAGAATGCAGTTAAGGTAGTGACTGATTCCGGAGGTCTACAGAAGGAAGCGTACATACTCGACACACCATGTGTAACTCTGCGTGAGCAAACGGAGTGGGTTGAGACGCTAAATGGGAACCACAATGTGCTCGCTCATATTGATGAAGCGGACATACTTGAAAAAGTTAACAATACCGTTATTTCTAAGGAAAAAGAAGACTATTATGGTGCGGGAGACGCAGCAGATAAGCTAGTTAAAACGATTATTTCGGGGGAGTAAAATGTCAGAGTACTTTGTGCATGAAAGTAGCTACGTAGATGATAATGTAGAAATAGGAAAGGGAACCAAGATTTGGCACTTCTGCCATGTTCAGCCTGGAGCTAAAATAGGTGAGAATTGCTCGCTTGGACAGAATGTAAACATTGCCAACAACGTGCAGATTGGCAACAGAGTAAAGATTCAGAATAATGTATCGGTTTACGAAGGTGTTACACTCGAAGACGGTGTATTCTGCGGACCATCCTGTGTGTTTACAAATGATCTTACACCAAGGGCACGTTACCCGAAAGGCTCTGAAAACTACGGGAAGACGCTAGTTAAAGAGGGCGCATCCATCGGTGCTAATGCAACAATCGTATGTGGGCACACCGTTGGAAAGTGCGCAATGGTCGCAGCAGGGGCAGTTGTAACTAAAGATGTGCCAGACTATACGCTAGTAGTTGGAGTACCTGCAGTTCCAGCAGCTAAGCTCGACGAATTCGGCAATATAATAGAATGGTTCAACAGATAACTCGGTCAGAAAAGGGGAAAAATATGAATATGAAGGAACGTTTACTCGAGAAAATCGCAAAGCGCGACATTACTGTAGGAGTTGTAGGCCTAGGATACGTAGGTCTTCCACTTGCTGTTGAGAAGGCTAAGGCGGGCTTTAAGACCATCGGCTTCGACGTACAGGAAGAGAAAGTTAAGATGGTTAACGAGGGACACAACTATATAGGAGACGTTGTAAACGAAGACCTCAAAGAGCTCGTAGAGAGCGGTATGATGAAGGCGACATCGGACTTCTCATTCGTAAAGGATGTTGACTTCATTGCTATCTGTGTGCCTACTCCTCTTGATAAGCATCAGGAGCCAGACATAAGCTATGTAAAGTCCTCCACAGAGGCTATTTCAAAGCACCTATCTAATGACACAATGGTTGTTCTCGAGTCTACAACTTACCCAGGAACTACTGAGGAGCTGCTGCTTCCTATTCTAGAAGAGGGTTCTGGACTAAAGTGCGGAGAGGACTTCTACCTCGGATTCTCGCCGGAGCGTGTTGACCCAGGTAACGTGATTTACAAGACTAAGAACACTCCGAAGGTTGTTGGTGCTGTTGGAAAAGACGCAACAGAAGTAATTTCTGCGATGTATAGAGAAGTTCTCGAGGGAGAGATTTATGAAGTATCTTCACCAGCTATAGCTGAGATGGAGAAGATTCTGGAGAATACATATAGAAATATCAACATCGGTCTTGTTAACGAGCTTGCAATGCTCTGCAACAAGATGGAGATTTCACTGTGGGAAGTAATCGAGGCTGCAAAGACCAAGCCATACGGATTTCAGGCATTCTACCCAGGACCTGGACTAGGCGGACACTGCATCCCTCTAGACCCATATTACCTAACATGGAAGGCAAGAGAGTTTGGTTTCCACACATCGATGATTGAGAGCTCAATGATTATTAACGATAAAATGCCTGAGTATACAGTAGATAGAGCTGCATCGGTTCTAAATAACCATAAGAAGGCTCTCAACGGATCGAAGGTTCTCGTTCTAGGCGTTGCTTACAAGAATAACATCGATGACTACAGAGAGAGCCCTGCGCTCAACGTAATTGACATTCTTAAGGAGAGAGGTGCAGATACTGATTTCTACGATCCATGGATTCCAAAGTATAAGAGACATGGCGAGTGGCATGAAGGCATCGGTGAGATTAATGCTGATGTAATCAAGGGATACGACCTTGTCCTCGTTGCAACAGCACATGATGCATACGACTATGAGATGATTAGAGAGAATGCAGTTGCAATATTCGATACTCGTAACGCATTCAAGGACGTAAAGGAAAGAGATAATATTTCTCTCCTATAAGCCCGGCAAAATATAAACACTATAGTAATTAAAATTCCGGAGGACATTTAAATGAAATATGCATTGATTGGATGCGGTAGAATCGCAACAAATCACGTGACTGCTGCAGTAAATAATAATCTAGAGATAGTTGCGGTGTGCGATATCGTGCCAGAGAAGATGGAAGAGATTCTTGCAAAGCACAACTTGGCTGATGATAAATCAATCAAGAGATATACCGACTATAAGCAGATGCTCGAAGAGAACGAACTTGAGCTTGTCAGCATCGCGACAGAAAGTGGAAAGCATGCAGCAATTGCACTAGATGCAATCGATGCGGGAGTTAGCGTAATTATTGAAAAGCCTATGGCTATGAATATTGCTGATGCTGAAGAGATTATCAAGAGAGCTGACGAGAAGAATGTAAAGGTTTCAGCTTGTCACCAGAATAGATTTAACGTAGCTATTCAGGAAGTGAGAAAGGCTATAGAGGGAGATCGCTTCGGAAAGCTTTCCCATGCATCTATCAATGTTCGATGGAATAGAAACAAAGGATATTACGACCAAGCTCCTTGGAGAGGAACCTGGGAAGAAGATGGTGGCTGCCTGATGAACCAGTGCATCCACGGAATAGACCTTCTCAGATGGATGATGGGAGATGAGGTAGTGGAAGTTTATGGAGCAACTAGACAGCAGTTCCATGATTATCTAGAGGCTGAAGATGTTGGAGTTGCTGTAGTTAAGTTCAAGAACGGCGCAATCGGAACTATTGAGGGAACTACTAACGTATACCCTCAGAATCTCGAAGAGACACTGTATCTATTTGGAGAAAACGGAACAGTAAAGGTTGGCGGTAAATCCACCAACACGATTGACGTGTGGGATTTCAAAGATGAGACCGCTGAAGACCAGAAGAACAAGGGGCTCGAAGAAGAGACGAGCAATGTATATGGAAATGGTCATACAAGTCTATTTGCCGATGTAATAGAAGCGATTAAGGAAGACAGAACACCTTATGTAGATGGAGTTGCTGGAAGAAACGCACTTGAGATGGTTCTCGCTATATATAAGAGTCAGAAGGAAGGTGTGCCGGTGAGACTTCCATTGACAGATTTTGCAAGCACTGATATGCGAGGCGAATTCAAGTAGAAGCGGAGGGATACAATGGAATTTAGAGATCTTAAGAAGCAGTATGCTGCACTCAAAAATGACATAGATCGTAACATCGATGAAGTAATCGCTAGCAGTAGATTTATCGGCGGAAGCAAGGTTTCCGAGCTTGAAGAAAAGTTAGCTGCGTATGTAGGTGTAAAGCACTGCGTAACTTGTGCCAATGGAACCGATGCTCTTGAGCTTGCACTCATGGCGTGGGGAATTGGAGAAGGGGATGCTGTATTCGTTCCTGACTTTACGTTTTTCTCATCCGGAGAGGTTGTCTCAATCTTAGGAGCAACACCGGTTTTTGTTGATGTAGATGAAGATACTTTCAATATGAATCCTGATTCACTAGAACAGGCAATAACTGCAGTATCTACGGCTGGTGAACTCAAGCCTAGCGTAGTCGTGCCAGTTGATTTATTCGGACTACCTGCTAACTTCACAGAGATTAGAAAAATCGCTGATAAGCATGGTCTAAAGATTCTAGAAGATGGAGCACAGGGTTTCGGAGGTGAGATTGAAGGCAAGAAAGCGTGCAGTTTCGGAGATATCTCAACTACTTCCTTCTTCCCAGCAAAACCACTCGGATGCTACGGAGATGGGGGAGCGATATTTACAAACGATGATGAAGCAGCTGAGCTCATCAGATCATACTGCGTGCACGGCAAGGGCAAAATGAAGTACGATAACGTACGTATCGGTATGAATTCTAGGCTTGACTCGATTCAGGCGGGAATCCTGCTCCCTAAGCTATCTGCATTTGCAGAATATGAAGTTGCAGACGTTAACAATGCTGCAGCTAAGTACACAGAACTTCTAAAGGGCATTGTAGCTACACCAGTGATTCCTAACGGATTCCTTAGCAGCTGGGCACAGTACACCATCAAGCTTGAGAGCAGAGAGCAGAGAGATGCATTGCAGGCACACCTCAAGGAGAAATCAATTCCGTCTATGATTTACTATCCTAAGCAGATGCATAATCAAGAGGCATTTTGCGATGAGAATAATTACGGAATCGACTACTCTGTTACTAACAAGCTGTGTGATACAGTTCTGTCACTACCAATTCACCCATATATCTCAGATGAGGATGTGGAGGAAGTTGTATCAGTAATTAAGGAGTTTCTAGGCCAGTAAGTATGCGGGATAAGATAAGATTTATATATCAGAAGGGCTTAGTCCATATAATGGGATCTGGTCTTCTCAACAAGGTGTTTACGTTCATCGGAAATGTCTTCGTTGTCAGATTCCTAACTAAACGAGAGTACGGGATTTTCGGATACGCAGATAATATCATGTCCTTCTTCCTGATCTTGAATGGAATGGGCATTATCTATGGAATGCTTCAGTTCTGTTCAGAACAGAGGCCCGAAGAAGAAAAAGAGGCCTATTACTGGTTTTCGCTCAAGTTCGGAATGATCTTTAACTTTGCAATAGCCATGGGAGTATTCCTCTGCGCCATATTTGCTCCGTTGAAGGTAGATGCAGCGAGACCGGTGTTGATGGCATACGCACTGTATCCATTGACATACTATATCTATCAATACTATTGCTTGCTTATGAGATGCAAGCGAGAAAATAAACGATACGCTCTGTTATCGAATCTGAACGCCTTCATATATATGGCTGTCGAGATTATAGGAGCATATTATATAAAAGTAAGCGGGATTATCATTGCTCTTTACTTCGCGACGATAATTACATCAATGTTCGGAATGAGATTTTACTCAATCAGGGCGCTCAGGAATGCACATTATCTGTCCAAGCACCAGAAGCTTGAGCTGATAAAATATTCAGCTTATGTATGTGCAAATACGATGATTTCAAACCTGCTTATCCTGATGGATGTATTTCTAATAGGATACATTATAGTTAGCCCTGAAAAGATTGCTGTATATAAGGTTGCAGCAACAATACCTGAGGCATTAATAGTAATACCGAATAGCGTCGTGATGTTCGTATATCCATATTTTGCTGAACATAACATGGAATACGGATGGATTAAGAATAACGCCAAACGTCTAATTGGAATCACTGCAATTATGAATTTTATTGTTGCTGGAATGCTGTTTGTTCTAGCTCCATGGATAATAAAATTATTATGGGGCGCTAAGTATATGGGGGCCGTTACTGTGTTTAGAATCCTTTCGGTTAACTACTTCGTTTCATCGACTCTTAGAGTAAATGTGAGCAATCTACTCGCAAGCTTACGAAAGGTAAAACTGAATTTCTATATCAACATTGTAGCGGGTATAAGTAATGTAGTTCTCGATGCTGTACTTATTAAGTACATGGGAATAGAAGGTGCGGCATGGGCTACACTAACGGTCGTTGTGATTACGACGGCAATGTTGATACCAGCACTGGTACACAGTATACGTGAGCTAAAGAAACTGGATCAAAAAAACAGTTAAAAGATTGGCGATTTTAAAGAATGGAGCTTAAACAAATGAGTTATGCAAGAAATTATCGAAGAAGCAAATTCAATACGTTTACTAAAATATGGTCATTGCTTTATCTAATAGCACTTCTAGTATTCGTTTCAGCGATGCTAGTCCTAGATGTAATCCCATCAAAACTATTGCTGGGTGCATTCGTTGTACTTCTTATAATAAGTGCAATATTCTTCGTTCAACTATTTAGAGATAACATCAAAAAATCTAGAAAAATCACGGCATTCTTCTTGAGCTTGGTTCTGATGATTGTATACACTGTTGGAACGGCTTATGCGGTTGCTACGCATGAGTTCCTCGGGCAAGTTACAGCGAAGAAAAAGGCAGAAGATGCTGTAGATGTAACGAGCAAGCCATTTAACATTTATATAAGTGGAATGGACACTACTGGCAAAATCACTGAAGAGGCCCGTAGTGATGTTAATATGATTATTACGGTAAATCCTAAGACTCACAAGATTCTGATGACCTCGATTCCGCGTGACTATCTCGTTGAACTGCAGAACGGTGAGAAGGATAAGCTTACACACACAGGCATGATGGGAATCGATGAGACGACATCTGATGTGGAAGACCTCCTAGGTATCAAGATCAACTACTATGTAAAGGTTAATTACAACACGCTTAAGGATCTTGTAAATTCCATCGGCGGAATCACAATCAACTCCGATAAAGCATTTATATCGTATATAGGCAGATACCAGTTTGTACAAGGCAAGAACGAACTTGACGGCGCTAAGGCGCTTGCATACGCGAGAGAGAGACGTACTTACAGCGATGGCGATAATCATCGAGTTCGTAACCAGCAGGAGGTTTTAAAGGCGATAGTGAATAAACTCACAGGCTCTACAACACTGCTAACTAGATATAACAAAATCCTCAAGTATCTTGCCCCAACTATGGAGATGAACTTTACAAGGGCTGAAGTTAAAGCGCTCGTTAAGTTCCAGCTAGGAAAGAATCCAAAATGGAAGTTTGAGTCCAACGCACTAGAAGGGTACGACGCTTTCGCTACTGTATATTCAGGTGGAAATCAGCAGCTATATGTTATGAAGCCTGATGAAGAGAGCATAAAAAAGGCCCGTCAGAAGATCAAAGAGATACAGCATCCAAAGTCGAAGTCAAAGTCAAAGAACAAAGATAACAGCGATAACGATATTGAGAGTGAGAACAGCGAAGATGACAACCTATAATGTAGATGAATTTCCTGAGATAAAGGACGTTCAGAGAGTTGAGCTCGACATACTTATTAAAGTTGCAAGGATTTGTGAAGAAAGAGGGTTCACTTACTTTATCGAGAGCGGATCGGCCCTTGGAGCGGTTAGACATGGTGGATTCATCCCTTGGGATGATGATATAGACATAGGGATGCCTCGTCAGGATTATGAGAAATTTTTAGAAATTGCACAGGAAGAACTAGGTGATGGCTACTTTGTACAGACTAGAAAGACAGACCCTAATGCACCGTTCTCATTTGCGAAAGTGAGAAAGAACGGCACGACCTTCCTAGAGTGGAACAAGCGCAACATTAAGATGCATCACGGTATCTATATCGATATATTTCCATATGATGGTCTGCCAACTGAAGGACTTGACGAACATATCGATAAGTGCTTGAAGCTCAACAAATTGCAGTTTAAGAAATATATTCCGGATAGAGTGGGGGTTCCGCATAGTGGATTAAAGTGGAAGCTCGGAGCTATGGCGAGAAGGATGCAGTACTACCTTTTAAAGCTATATCCAGAGAGTCTACTCGAAGGAAAGATTGAGAAAGAGTATAAGCGCTATGAGACTAAGACAGAGGAAGCGGGCTATTGTACATGCTTTTCCTTTGTGGACAGAATCATATTTCCGAATGAGCTATTATTCCCACCTCAGAAGATTCAATTCGAAGGTGAGGAGTTCTATGCCCCTGCAAAACTCGAAGAATACTTAACCCTTATGTATGGTGATTACAACCAGCTACCACCTGTCGAAGAACGTGTTGGACATAGACCAGTCGAAGTATCAGTGACAGAGGAGCTATTTACACGCTAGTGTAAGGTAATTACGAAAGGACTAGATTGTGCTAATTTTACTGTCATGGATTATGAATATACTTATTCTACTGTATGAGTGGAGAAAGAAATCGCTAGGGATGGTTCTCTGGTCGATGCTTTTTGTAGTATTTACGATCCCTAATACAGCACATGCATACTCAGGAGATTACTCCGAAGTAACGATTGCTAATGCAACCATGATAGCGGTGCTATTCATGGCGCTTTACATGTTTACGAGATTCCTGTATTTCGCAAAGTTTAATGCGGAAAAGCTGGAGATGGAGGTTTCAGACTTTGAGGAAACACCAGAAGCGCTTTTCAGAATGATCTTCTTTGTGTATCTTATATGCTTTGCAATCGTAGCTATAGGGTTTTACGGAAGAGGATATTCGTTATTTAACTCAACCTGGACGCAGACACTTGATATGCCACAGACATCAATTGAAATCATGGCTGGAAAGGTTATGGTAGCATTCTCTGGAATTGGCTTTGCTTGCTTATGCAAGAAAAAGTATCTGTGTTTCATAATAGCATTTGGAATCTATCTATTTTGTGCACTGTATTCGAAATCAAGATACAACCTGCTCGGATTCGTAACACCATTCATCATCTACTTCCTGTTCAATAAGAGCAATAAGAAAGTAGCAATAGGAGTTTCGGCAGGTGTAATCCTTGTATTCTCAGTATTTGTATTCCAACAAATTAGATGGCTCGGAGATATAACCATGCTGTCAAAGGTAGGAATTGGTGAGATACTTAAGCGCTCTGTTGACTATATGAGGAGAGGTGAAGGGGAACTAGGTCTTTTAAAAGCATATTACTATTTCGTCGAGCATAATAACGATTTTCCTAAGTTCGGCATGGCACTCGGATATATGCGATTGGCGCTACTATTCGTTCCTGCGGGTATTGCAAAGTTCAAACCAAGGGATTTTGCAATAGATATGTACAAAGAGTGGAAACATATCGATAATCCTCGAGGCACGATGCATCCAACTCTCTACGGCGATGTGTTTGCGAATTTTGGATTTATGAGCTTCCTGATGGGTATTGTGTACGGAATTTTGGTTTCGTTCATCGATGAGATCATCAAGGCTACTAAAGATCCTACTATGAGATGTATGAAGGTCAGCATGGTCTGCACGCTATTTATCCTTGTCGGAAGAGGCGCGACATATAATGCTATATTCAATTATATTATCGGAGCCCTAGTTTTAGATATAATATATGCGGTTTATAAAATATGGAGGAGAGCAAGTGAAAATACTGTTCATCAGTGCAGCAAATAAAAATTTTGACGGCAGAACGCGAGCTTTGCTAGATGTTATAAATTCATTTGCTGATGTCATAGATATAACCACAACGCATGAGGCAGATCGTGTAGATGGCAGCTCATACTACGTGAACTACAAATCTTACAAGGAATTCATACGTAAAGCTGTCGAAATCGGAAAAAGGCATGGAGATGTGGACTTCATCTTCGCAGACAATAGAAAGTCTACTGTGCCGGCACTTAAGTTAAGCAAGCTTATAAAGCCTAAAGCCGTGATATATGATGCGAGAGAGCTATACTTACAGAGAGAGACTAGCGGGTTTGCGAGCAAAATCGGGTGCTTCTTTGAATCAAGAATGATTGCGAAGGCAGCACTAACAATATGTGCGAACGACGAGCGCAAACAGGTTATGGAGAAAGAATACAGAAAGATTGGGGAGATACTTGTTTTTGAAAACTTCCGCAAACTCTCTTATTCCAACGATTTCTCAGAAGAAGTGATGAATCTGAAGTTCGATTATTTGAACAGAGACGAGTCGTTTAAAATAGTTTCGACCGCAGGTTGTGAGCTTGAAAGAGGTACAAAAGAGTTAATCGAAGCGGCTTCAAAGCTTGAATTCAGCAATACGCTATACTTAGTTGGCTGCAAAGAGAATGCAGAAAGACAGGAGATAGAAGCCTTTATCAAGGCGTGCGGCATCGATAATGTAAAGCTAGTGTCGAGACTTAATCAGGATGAACTCAAGTACTTTGTCTCTAAGTGCGATGTGGGAATAGCAATGTATCATAAGAAGAATTCAAACAATCTATACTGCTCATCAGGAAAGATTTACGAATATGCATATGAAAGAGTTGCAGTTGCTACGACTGATAATCCACCTATGAAGAGAGTTTTAGACGAGTACGGAATCGGGGCATATGACTCTGATATAGGCAAGGCTCTGGTAAGTGTTCATGACAACATGGGGGATATCAAGGAGAACATAAAAACGTTCGTTGAAAATCGAGTAGTTGAGATAAAACAGGAAGAATTTGCAGTCGAGTTAAGAAAGTATATGGAGGACTTACAAAATGGGAAATAGCTTTGAGAAGAGAATTATTGAACTAGTGAAAAAGTATGCTGTAGTTGTGATTATCTGTGTTGTAGTTTGTGCGGCTTTGATGGCCAAGGTTGAAGGTTCTAAGGCTAGTACATCATACAAGGCTAAGCTCACAGTTGCAGTAACTCCTGTAGATGGCTATCAGAACAGTACGCTTGACGACATCAAGAAGAACCAGGAACTTGTGGGACTCTATGCCAAGATTTCGACATCATCGAAGACACTAGACCGCGTTGCTGAGTATGCAGGACTAGACAAGAATGGAAGAATTGCACTCAACTCAAGAGTTGCAGTTGACGTTGCAAAGGAAGGTCAGTTCGTAGATATCTACATCACTGGAAATACAGAAGACGAAACACTTAAGCTTGCAGACGCTGAAGCAAAGGCATTTGTAGAAGTAGGTAAAGAGGTAAGAGGCGAAGATATGTTAAAGGTTATCTCGATGCCTAGCAAGCCACTCGAAGTTGAGACTGTTAGTAAGAAGGGCTACTATGCAACAGGTGGAGTTGCTGGTGTATTCGTGGGAATAATCGTAAGTGCATTTCTAGAAATGAGAAGAAAGAAGCTTACGAAATAAGCAGCCCTTGCTAAACATAATTGTGCAAAATAGAATTGGATAAGGTGTTGAAATGACAGACATAAATACAGATGACTATACGAAAAACTTTCCAGAATTGAAGTCTGTACAGAAAATTGAATTAGGCATCCTTATTGAATTTGATCGGGTTTGCAGGAATCATAACCTGTGCTACTTCCTAGACAGCGGCACGGCACTTGGTGCAGTGAGACATAAAGGATTCATTCCATGGGATGACGACATCGATGTTGGAATGCCTAGACCAGACTACGACCGCTTTATGGAGATTGGTATGGAGGAGCTCGGAAAAGAATTCTTCTTGCAGAACTTACAAACAGACCCCAAGATACCATTCCCTTATGCAAAGATAAGGAAGAATGGTACAGAGTTTGTCGAGTGGAATAAGAGAAATATTGATATGCATCATGGCATATATATTGACATATTCCCTTATGACAGACTTCCAGAGAGCGGCATAGATGAGTACATGAACTATTGCCGTGAACTTAATAAGAAGCTATTTAAGAGAAGAATCCCTGATAGAGTCGGACTACCTCAGTCTGATTTAAAGTGGAAAATCGGTGCCGCAGCTAGAAGACTGCAGTATCTGGCTATGCAGCTGACATCTGAGAAAAAGCTTTTAGAGAAGCTTGACCGAGACTACACAAAGTATGAGAACTTAGGCTTTGCTTCGGGGAAGTCGACATGCCATTCAGTTTCTACAAGGGTTGCATATTCAAATGATACGCTATTTCCACCAAAAGAGATTGAATTTGAAGGGCACTCCTTCTATGCGCCTAGAGATATGGACACCTACCTCACGGAGATGTATGGGGACTATATGCAACTACCACCCGTTGAGAACAGGATTGGACACAGACCTTTCATAGTGTCATTGGAGGAAAAGTAATGCAAGCGATAATACTAGCTGCAGGCATGGGAAAGCGCCTCAAAAAACTTACTCAGAACAATACCAAGTGCATGGTTAAGGTCAATGGCATGACCATGATTGAACGTATGCTGCGACAAATTGATAGGCGTGGAGTATCTAGAATTGTGTTAGTTGTTGGTTATGAAAGGGAAAATCTCAAGGAATATATTAGCACGCTAGATATAAGTACGCCGATTCATTATATCAACAATCCTATCTATGATAGTACTAACAACATATATTCACTCTCATTAGCATCGAACCTCTTAACAGAGGAAGATACGTTGCTATTTGAGAGCGATTTAATATTCGAGGATAGCATTTTAGACGCTCTAATAGATGATTCACGAGAAACCCTTGCCCTCGTAGATAAGTACGAGAGCTGGATGGATGGGACCGTCGTAAAAATCGATAATGATGACAATATTATAGATTTTGTGCCGGGAAAGGACTTCGTTTTTGAAGATATCCCATCTTATTACAAGACAGTAAATATATATAAATTTTCAAAAGAATTCTCAGCTCAGAAGTATGTGCCATTTCTGAATGCCTATCAGAAAGCACTCGGTGCAAACGAATATTATGAACAGGTGCTCAAGGTTATCACTATGATTGAAAAGCCTGAAATTAAGGCAAAGAGGCTCTCTGGTCAGAAGTGGCATGAGATAGATGATGTTCAAGACCTCGATATTGCGGAAAGTATATTCAGGACGGACGATGATGAAGTTTATACGGCGATAAGTGGCAGATTCGGAGGATATTGGAGATATCCTAAGATGGTCGACTACTGTTATCCTGTCAACCCATATTATCCACCACAGCGTCTCATGAACGAGATTAAGGCAAACTTAGAAAGGCTAATCACAGAGAGTCCATCGGGTATGCGTGTGGTAAGCTTGCTCGCAGCTAAGGTTATCGGTGTAGATGAGAATGAAATTGTTGTAGGAAACGGAGCCTCAGAGATTATCAAAAGCGTAATAGAAGAGTCGAACGGAAAGATTGGATTTATAAGCCCATCTTTTGAAGAGTACTACAATCGCTGCAAAGAGGATAGGCGTGTGTTGTATGTGCCAACGACGGATGACTTTTCGTATTCGGCAGATAATCTAATTGAGTATTTTGGTGATAAAGGGTTATCTTCACTAGTAGTTATTAATCCTGATAATCCTACTGGAAATTACATTCCTAAGGAAGAAGTTTTGAAACTTGCACAGTGGAGCCAAGCTCATGGAATACAGCTGATTTATGATGAGTCTTTTATCGACTACGCGAGCGAGGATCAAGGGTCTATTATATCGGATGGAGAGTTTGAGCATTTTCATAATCTGCTTGTTATCAAGTCAATTTCAAAAGCTCATGGAGTACAGGGACTAAGACTTGGAGTCGGAATCTCTGCCGATAAACACAAGATCTCTATGCTTAGGAAATCTCTCACAATATGGAATATTAATTCAATTTCGGAATTCTACTTGCAGATAGCGGAGAAGTACGCAAAGAATTACAAGGAAGCAATTTGCAGTTTCAAAGAAGCTCGTGAAAAATATTTAGCGAATCTTAAATCAATAAAATCCCTTAGAGTATTCAGTACAGAGGCTAATTTCGTCATGGTTGAACTACTCGGAAACTGCAAGTCTAACGAGTTTTGCGGTAAGATGCTTAAAGTCTATGGAATTCTCATTAAGGATTTGAGCAAGAAGACAGGACTTTCAGATAGGCAACTCATTAGACTATCAATCAGAACAGAAGCTGAGAACACACGGGTGGTGCAGGCAATTAGAGAGTATTTTGATAAATAATATCTCGATTTGTGCAGTATGAACATCATTTTAGTGGGTGTATTTGTATAACATATCATGAGATATGTATGAATGATTTAAAGTCAAAATTACTCAAATGTATTCTCAACGATTAATACACTGACAACCGACGCTATTACGATGATGTATTACTTGGCGCTGACAACGTCGGAATTTAAAAAGAGTAGCAAAACAGAAGAATCGGTAAAGTAACTATATAGAAGAATTTAGAGGTACTCATGAAAAAGGTTATGTTGGTCTTCGGTACGAGGCCAGAAGCAATTAAAATGTGCCCCCTTGTAAAGGAACTTAAGAAGAGGTCAGGAATAGAGACATGTGTGTGTGTTACGGGACAGCACAGGCAAATGCTCGATCAGGTTCTGGAGACTTTTCAGGTTGTCCCAGATTACGACCTTTCCATAATGAAAGAAAAGCAAACACTGTTTGATGTAACGACTAATATCCTTGAGAAGATAAGGAAGGTTCTGGTAAGCGAAAATCCAGATGTCGTTCTTGTACACGGAGATACTACCACGACATTCGTAACTGCGCTTGCATGCTTCTATCTTCAGATTCCTGTTGGACATGTAGAGGCAGGACTCAGAACATACAACATCAAGTCACCTTTCCCAGAGGAATTTAACAGACAGGCTGTTGGGATTGTTGCAGAATATAATTTTGCACCGACAGAGAAGAGCAAATTGAATCTAGTGAGCGAAGGCAAGGATGCTGAAAAAATCTGGATTACAGGCAATACTGCCATTGATGCCCTGAGCACGACAGTAAAGGAAGATTATAGTAACGAGCATCTAGATTGGGCTTCTGATTCGAGACTTATTCTTATCACTGCTCATCGCAGAGAAAATCTCGGCGAGCCTATGCATAACATGTTTAGAGCTATTCGCCGCGTAATGGATGAGAATCCAGATGTTAAGGCGATTTACCCTATACATATGAACCCAGCTGTAAGACAGGCTGCAGAGGATGTATTTGGTGAGAACTCACCGGGTGGCAAGGAAGAACACATTAGGATCATAGAACCGCTCGATGTGCTTGATTTCCATAACTTCATGAACCAGAGTTATCTAATTCTGACTGATTCAGGCGGAATTCAGGAGGAGGCACCTAGCCTTGGGAAACCAGTTCTCGTAATGAGAGACACTACCGAACGCCCAGAGGGAATTCAGGCGGGTACACTAAAATTGGTCGGGACTGAAGAGGAAACGATATACAAAGAATTTTCAAGACTTCTTACCGATAAAGACGAATACAAGGCTATGAGCAAGGCTTCAAATCCTTACGGCGATGGACACGCTAGCGAAAGGATAGCTGATGTGCTTGAGTTTGGCAAGATAAGAGGATAATAGCGCAAAAGCTTGCCATATCAAAATTTAACATGATACAATGAAATGACGCTAAAAAGCGTCATTTTGTATATTAAAAAAATTTAAAAAAGGAGGGATGAGATGTTGAAAGAAAGTCAGGGAAACGGCATGGCTCAAATTAAGACGCTACGTTATCACCTGCTAGTAATGGCAACCTGCCTTGCTATGATGCTAGTTAGCTCATGCTTTGTAGCTAGCGCTACCGACGAGGATGTTTCAGCAAATGGGGCTGCTAATAACAAAGCCGTATCTACTGAAGAAAGCACTGATGCGGCATCGAACCAGAACGAAGATGCTACAGAAAATCGTCAAGATGCTAGTACGGTTGATTCTAATGCAACCGATCAGGCAGCAGATGACCATTCTACAGGTTATGCGGCTCAGGCAAGAGCAGCAACGTATGATGTGAGTGATGACGAGTTATCTGCACCTGCTGTTTCTGGAACGTGGAAGAGCGAATCTGGTGGCTGGCGCTTCTATAACAGTGCTGGCGTAATGCAGAAGGGCTTATTCACTATCGACGGCAATAAGTATTATCTAGGACCAGACGGCATCATGAAGACTGGCTGGCAGCAGATTGGTAGTCATTACTACTACTTCGGTTCAGACGGCTCCATGAGAACAGGCTGGCTCAGTGCGGGAAGCACTTGGTACTATCTACATTCAGATGGTTCGATGGCTTACGGACTAGAGGAGATTGAAAAGCTACTCTACTTCTTCGGAGCGTCAAATGACGGAGCGATGAAGACTGGCTGGCACAAGGTTTCAGATGCATATCACTATTTCGGATCTAGCGGCGCAGCTGTTAAAGGCTGGCAGAAAATCGGCGGCTACTGGTACTACTTCGACAAGATGGGAGTAATGCTTACAGGCAATCAGGTGTTAGATGGAAAGAGCTACTATCTAGGTGCTGCTAACGATGGAGCCATGAAGACGGGCTGGCAGGTAGTTGGTGCAACCTATGAATCAAACAAAAAGATTTCCGACAGATGGGGATACTACGGAGCTGATGGAGCCGCTTTAAAGAACAACTGGCTAAAGTATGGCGGATATTGGTATCACTTCGACGAGGACGGTGTTATGCAGACCGACGTGGCGGAGATTGACGGTAAATACTACTACTTTGGCACGGAAAATGACGGTAGAATGAAAACAGGCTGGCAGAAGATAGATGATACCTGGGCATACTTAGGTGCTGACGGCGCTGCGAGAACTGGTTGGCAGAAAATCGATGGCTACTGGTATTACCTTGGAGAGTACGGTGAAATGGAGACTGACCTTAGAGATATAGACGGCAGCCTTTACTACCTAGGTGGCGACGGGGCCATGAGGACTGGCTGGCAGCAAGTTTCAGGTGACTGGTATTATTTCAATGCATCTGGAGCAGCAGTATCTGGATGGCTACAGCTCGGTAGCTATTGGTATTACTTCGGCGAAGATCACAAGATGGTTAAGAACACCATCAAAGAGCTCGATGGCAAAAAATACGCATTCAATTCTGATGGTGTGATGCTATCGGGCTATCTTTAAACTAAACGGTGAGACATACTTCGCAAATGCCTCTGGTGTGATTGCTAATCAGCTAAAGGGAGTGGATGTATCCGCATACCAGGACGATATTAACTGGCAGAAGGTAAAGGCTTCTGGAATAGACTTTGCTATCGTTAGAGCTGGATATCGTGGTAAGACCAATGGGGCTCTTGTAAAGGACTCTAAATTTGATAAGCATATATCGGGAGCAATATTAGCGGGTCTTAAGGTCGGAGCATACATGTTTACCGAAGCGAGAGATTACACAGAGGGTGCCGAAGAGGCGAAATTCCTAGCATCTCTCACCAAGGGCTATGATGTGAAGCTCCCGCTGGTGATTGACACAGAGTATCAGAGCAATGCAAGGTCAAACGGGATCTCGGTTGCTGCGAGAACTGAAGCGATTAGGGGTTTCTGTGAGACGATAGAGTCGCTGGGATATACACCGATGATTTATGCGAGCACCAGTTGGCTGAACAACAATCTAGACATGAGTAAGCTTAGCAAATATAAAGTTTGGGTAGCTCAGTACTACGACAGGGTTACATACAATGGAAGCTACGAAGTATGGCAGTATACCAGCAAGGGAAGAGTCGACGGAATAAATGGCAATGTGGACATGAACTACTGGTATAACAAATAAATAGCAAAGTTAGAAGTGAAGGAGGGTGTTAATCACCTTCCTTTTTTATATTTCAGTGTTAAATACGTTTCCAATTGCTAAATGATTATTAATATCATGATATAATTAAACGGTTATTAAAACCCATAACCAACTCGGAGGAAACATGCTTTACGACATAGTCATAATAGGTGCAGGAATCACCGGCTCGATGCTCGCCAGAGAGCTTTCTAGGTATGAGCTCAAAATAGCGGTACTAGACAAGGAAAATGACATTGCAAATGGTGCGACGATGGCAAATTCCGCAATAATTCACACGGGATATGACCCTGTAGATGGTACACTCAAGGCGGAGCTTAACGTGAA
>ERZ773207.172-NODE-172-length-23701-cov-10.967902_pt1 | contig 23701 bp, 19 predicted proteins | sample MGYA00580997_ERZ773207 | MGnify/ENA primary metagenome ERZ773207 (study PRJEB29015, sample SAMEA2738170) | human oral metagenome | biome: human oral; feature: human-associated habitat; material: saliva | place: China | collected 2239 ... | reverse complement strand
TCACACCAAATAACACGAACTTTGAAATGGTTCAAGTGTTAGACGCAGAAGGAAATGTTGTAAATCCTGATTTAGTACCAGATTTATCTGACGATGAATTAGTTGAATTAATGACAGACATGGTATGGTCACGTATTTTACACGAACGTTCTACTGCATTAAACCGTCAAGGACGTTTAGGTTTCTATGCTCCAACAGCTGGACAAGAAGCTTCACAATTAGCTTCTATCAAAGCGATTGAGAAAGACGACGTTCTATTACCTGGTTACCGTGATGTACCACAATTAGTAAAACACGGTTTACCATTATCACAAGCATTCTTATGGTCTCGTGGACATGTTGCAGGTAACATGTACCCAGAATCATTAAAAGCTTTACCACCACAAATCATTATCGGTGCACAATATGTTCAAGCAGCAGGTGTTGCATTAGGTTTACAAAAACGTGGTAAGAAAAACGTTGCTGTAACTTATACTGGTGATGGAGGTTCTTCACAAGGGGACTTCTACGAAGGAATTAACTATGCTGGTGCTTATAAATCACCTGCAATCTTCTTTATCCAAAACAATGGTTGGGCAATTTCAACTCCTCGTGAGTTACAAACAGCTGCTCCAACATTAGCTCAAAAAGCTGTTGCTGCTGGTATTCCTGGTATCCAAGTAGATGGTATGGACCCATTAGCAGTTTACGCTGTAACTAAAAAAGCTCGTGAATACGCAGTTGCTGGAAACGGTCCTGTGTTAATCGAAACAATCTGCTTCCGTTATGGTCCTCATACATTATCAGGTGACGACCCAACTCGTTACCAACCAGAAGGAATCCAAGACGAATGGGCTAAGAAAGATCCATTAATTCGTTTCCGTAACTACCTAACAGCTAAAGGCTTATGGTCAGAAGAAAAAGAAAACGAAGTAATCGAAGCAACTAAAGAAGAAATCAAAGAAGCGATTAAAGAGGCTGACAAACAACCTAAACAAAAAGTTTCATTCTTCTTAGAAACAATGTTTGAAGAACCAACAAACGTTATTAAAGAACAAATCGAACACTTTAAAGCAAAGGAGAATAAATAATTATGGCACAAATGACAATGATTCAAGCCATCACAGACGCTTTGGCTGTTGAATTAAAACGTGATGAAAATGTCCTAATTTTCGGGGAAGACGTTGGTAAAAACGGTGGGGTTTTCCGTGCGACTCAAGGGCTTCAAGATGAATTCGGTGAAGACCGCGTGTTCAATACTCCTTTAGCAGAATCTGGTATCGGTGGTTTAGCTATCGGTTTAGCATTAGAAGGTTACCGTCCAGTTCCTGAAATCCAATTCTTCGGATTCGTATTCGAAGTAATGGATAGCGTGGTAGCTCAAGCAGCTCGTACACGTTACCGTATGGGTGGAACTCGTCAAATGCCTATCGTATTCCGTTCACCAATGGGTGGAGGGGTACATACTCCAGAATTACACTCAGATAACTTAGAAGGTTTAGTAGCTCAATCACCAGGTTTGAAAGTGGTTATCCCTTCAAACCCATACGATGCAAAAGGGTTATTAATCTCAGCTATTCGTGACAACGACCCAGTTGTTTACTTAGAGCATATGAAACTATACCGTTCATTCCGTGAAGAAGTTCCAGAAGGAGAATACACAGTTCCTCTAGGAGTAGCTGCAGTAACTCGTGAAGGTAAAGACGTATCAGTAATTACTTACGGTGCAATGGTTCGTGAAGCAGTTAAAGCTGCTGAGAACTTAGAAAAAGAAGGAATCTCAGTAGAAGTTATCGACTTACGTACTGTTTCTCCATTAGACTTAGACACAATCTTAGCATCAGTTGAAAAAACTGGTCGCGTAGTGGTTGTTCAAGAAGCACAACGTCAAGCTGGTATCGGCGCAATGGTTATGTCTGAAATTGCTGAACGCGCAATTTTAAACTTAGAAGCTCCAATCGGACGTGTTGCAGCTCCAGATACAATCTTCCCATTTGGTCAAGCAGAAAACGACTGGTTACCAAATGCTAGCGATATTGAAGCTAAAGTTCGCGAAACAGTGAACTTCTAATTCAACAAATTTCATTCTAAAGAGCCTCTCGCATGAGTGTGCTCTTTAGAGTTTTATAAAAATAAGAAGGGATGTACAAGCATGGCTTTCCAATTTAAAATGCCTGATATCGGTGAAGGTATCGCAGAAGGCGAAATCGTAAAAATCGACATTAAAGTCGGAGATACAATTCAAGAAGATGATATTTTATTCGAAGTACAAAACGACAAATCTGTAGAAGAAATTCCTTCTCCAGTAAGTGGTAAAGTATTAGAAGTTAAAGTTCAAGAAGGTACAGTAGCACGCGTAGGCGACATCATCGTAGTAATCGACGATGGTTCAGGCCCTGCAGAAGCATCTGCACCAGCAGCGGCTCCAGCGGCAGCACCTGCACCAGCTGCACCAGCAGCATCAAACACTTTCCAATTCAAATTACCTGACATCGGTGAAGGAATTGCAGAAGGTGAAATCGTTAAAATCGACATCAAAGTAGGCGACAAGATTGCTGAAGATGACATTTTATTCGAAGTACAAAACGATAAATCAGTAGAATCTATTCCTTCTCCAGTAGCTGGAACTGTTACAGCAGTTTTAGTTTCTGAAGGAACAGTAGCTCACGTTGGTGATGTAATCGTTGAAATCGCAACAGAAGGCGGTTCTCACGCACCTGCAGCAGCGGCTCCAGCTTCACCTGCAGCTCCAGCACCAGCTCCAGCGGCACCTGCAGCTCCAACAGGAGTTCCAGCAGCAAGCAACCCTGGTAAATTAGTATTAGCAATGCCTTCAGTTCGTCAATATGCACGTGAAAAAGGTGTTGATATTACAGCAGTAGTTCCAACTGGTAAAGGCGGACGCATTACTCGTGAAGACATCGATAACTTCGGTGGCGCACCAGTAGCAACACCTGCAGCTCCAGCAGCAGTAGAAGCTCCAGCAGCATCTGCACCAGCAGCGGCTCCAGCTCAAGCATCTGCACCAGCAGCGCCTGCAGCTCCAGCTAAACCATTCGTTGGATCAGCTGAACGTGAAGAACGCGTTAAATTAACTCCAATGCGTAAAGCCATTTCTAAAGCAATGGTTAACAGCAAACACACTGCACCACACGTTACATTACATGACCAAGTTGAAGTTTCTAAACTTTGGGATCACCGTAAGAAATTCAAAGATGTTGCAGCTGCACAAGGTACTAAGTTAACATTCTTACCTTACGTTGTTAAAGCTTTAGCAGTAGCAATGAAGAAATTCCCAGTATTGAATGCTTCTATCGACGATGCATCTCAAGAAATTGTTTACAAAAACTACATCAACATCGGTATTGCAACTGATACTGATTTAGGTTTATTCGTTCCAAATATCAAAGATGCGAATGCTAAGAGCATGTTCGCTATCGCAGATGAAATTAACGCATTAGCTGCAAAAGCTCATGAAGGTAAATTAACTGCAAGCGATATGGGACAAGGAACAATTACAATTTCTAACATCGGTTCAGTAGGTGGCGGCTGGTTCACTCCAGTTATCAACTACCCTGAAGTTGCGATTTTAGGTGTTGGTACAATCGTTCGCGAACCAGTTATCAACGAAAACGATGAAATCGTAATCGGACGTAACATGAAATTATCATTAAGCTTTGACCACCGTATCGTGGATGGAGCAACTGCTCAAAAAGCTATGAACGAATTGAAACGTCTATTAAACGATCCAGAATTATTATTAATGGAAGCTTAATTCATTAAACTGTTAGGAACGACGTAGACATGGGTTTACGTCGGTTCCTTATTTGAAAACTTTTAAGAGGTGAAAAAAATGGTAGTAGGCGATTTCGCTATTGAACTAGATACAGTCGTAATCGGTGCCGGCCCTGGTGGATATGTTGCAGCTATTCGTGCAGCTCAAGAAGGTCAAAAAGTTGCGATTATCGAGAAAGAATATTTTGGTGGTGTCTGCTTAAACGTTGGATGTATTCCATCTAAAGCGTTAATTTCAGCTGGACATCATTACCAAGAAGCACAACACTCAGAAGTATTTGGTGTGACTGCTAAAGAAGTTGTTTTAGACTTCGCTAAAACTCAAGAATGGAAAGATAACCAAGTTGTTAAGAAATTAACTGCTGGTGTTGAGTACTTATTAAAGAAAAACAAAGTTGAAATTATTAAAGGGGAAGCGTTCTTAGTGGATGAGCACACTTTACGTGTTGTTACTGAAGACAGCGCTCAAACTTATTCTTTCAACCATGCTATCGTAGCTACAGGTAGCCGTCCAATCGAAATCAAAGGTTTCAAATTTGGCGGACGCGTTATCGATTCAACTGGTGGTTTAGCACTTAAAGAAGTTCCTAAAAAATTAGTTGTTATCGGTGGTGGGGTTATCGGTTCAGAACTAGGTTCAGCATATGCTAACTTAGGTTCACAAGTAACAATCCTTGAAGGTGCTCCAAGCATTCTTTCAATGTTCGACAAAGACATGGTTAAACTTGTTGAAGACGACATGGCTAAAAAAGGCGTTACTATCGTAACAAATGCAATGGCTAAAGAAGCTGTTGACAATGGTGATAGCGTAACTGTTAAGTATACAGTAGACGGCAAAGAAGAAGCTGTTGAAGCTGACTACGTAATGGTTGCAGTAGGTCGCCGTCCTAACACAGACGAAATTGGTTTAGACGTTGCTGGTGTTGAAATGACTGACCGTGGTTTAGTTAAAGTTGACAACCAAGGACGTACAAACGTTAAATCAATCTTTGCAATCGGTGATATCGTTCCTGGACCAGCTTTAGCTCACAAAGCAAGCTACGAAGGAAAAATCGCTGCAGAAGCAATCTCAGGTAAAGCAGTGGCTGTTGACTACCGTGCAATGCCATCTGTTGCCTTCACTGATCCAGAATTAGCTTCAGTTGGTTACACTCAACAACAAGCTAAAGATGCTGGTTTACAAGTAAAAGCTTCTAAATTCCCATTATCAGGAAATGGTCGTGCATTATCATTGAACGCTACTGAAGGTTTCGTTCGTTTAATCACTACTAAAGAAGATAACGTAATCGTTGGTGCACAAGTTGCCGGCGTGAACGCTTCAGACATTATTGCTGAATTAGGTTTAGCAGTTGAAGCTGGAATGAATGCGGAAGATATCGCATTAACAATCCACTCACATCCATCATTATCAGAAGTAGTTATGGATACTGCAGAATTAGCATTAGGTATGCCAATTCACGTATAATTCTAAAAAATACGAATGAGGACTCGATTTTTCGAGTCCTTTTTTATTGTGCTAAATCCGAACGATTAATGCGCATAACTTTGAAATAACTATGTCTTTCTTCAGAATAGCTTGCTTGTGGAAGGGGTTATCCCTTATAATGAGGCGTGTAAGACCGAATGGTGGGAACTTTAACCCTCATTCAAGAGAACCTTTATGTAACGAAAGGGGATATTTCATGTCAGAAGACAAGAAATTTAAAGATTCCTACGTACTTTGTATCGGCGGAATGAACGTGGATAAGAAAGTTCAATTGCTCGAAAATCTCGTGCTTGAAACAAGTAATCCTGTAGTCTCGTCGCTCAGTGCCGGTGGTGTTTCAAGAAATATCGCCGAAAACCTTGGTCGCCTGGGGCTGCCTGTGAAGATGTTATCGGTGGCTGGAGATGACGAAAGTTTTACTTGGCTTGAAAAAGAGACAGAAGGCATTATCGATTTTTCACTTGTAGACCGATTAAAAGGGAAAACAACGTCGAATTATACAGCGATTTTGGACCTTCAAGGAGATATGTGTCTGGCTTTGGCTGATATGTCCATTTGTGAGGAAATGACGCCTTCGTGGCTTTCTTTGCATAAAGAAGCTGTGAAAGAGGCAGCGCTAGTAATTGCGGATCTGAATCTTCCGCAAGAAACAGTACAAGCGCTCATACAGCTGACTAGTCTTGAGAAGATTCCATTGGCGATTATTCCAGTGAGCGGACCGAAGATGAAACGAATCCCAGATAATTTACAAGGAGTGACTTGGATTGTCGTCAATGCGGATGAGTCCAAAACGAGGTACGGAGAGCATACGCTAGCTGAATTAGCTACTTTATGGCAGAAAGATGGCGTAGAAAATATCGTTATTACTAAAGGAACCAAAAATGGTGTCTTTGCAGATGCTACAGGAGTCGTAAAGACTTTTACACCAATCAAAGCAGAGCAAGTCAGTGACGTGACAGGAGCAGGAGATTCATTTTCTTCTGGAGTGCTCTATGGAGCTCTTAAAGGGGCAAGCTTGGAAGAGTCGATTGGTTACGGATTAACGAATTCGTATTATACAGTCCAAGCCATTGAAACCGTTCGAAAAGACTTAAACGCTAAGTCATTTGAAAAAGAATATCAACAATTAAAGGAAAGAGGTTTATCATGAATCCATTATTATCAATCAGCAAGGAAGTACAACACGCATTAGACAACAACCTACCAGTCGTAGCGTTAGAATCAACAATCATTTCACACGGAATGCCATATCCACAAAACGTAGAAATGGCTAAAACAGTAGAACAAATTATCCGCGACAATGGCGCTGTTCCAGCAACAATCGCTATCATGGATGGAAAATACAAAATCGGTTTAGAAGAAGCAGACTTAGAACGTCTTGCGAAAGAAAAACCAGTTGCAAAAGTATCTCGCCGTGACTTAGCAGAAGTGTTTGCTAAAGGTGTGTTAGGAGCAACAACAGTAGCGACAACGATGATTGGTGCGCACTTAGCTGGAATTAAAGTATTCGTAACTGGCGGTATCGGTGGGGTTCACCGTGGCGTTGAAGAAACAATGGATATCTCAGCCGATTTAGATGAATTAGGACAAACTCCAGTAACAGTTGTCTGCGCTGGTGCAAAAGCGATTCTTGATTTACCACGTACTCTTGAATATTTAGAAACAAAAGGGGTGCCAGTTGTAGGCTATCAAACAGACTACTTACCAGCATTCTACACTCGTACTTCTGAGTATAAATTAAACAGCCGTGTTGACTCAGCAAAAGAAGTAGCGGAAATGATTCGTTACTCTGAATTACTAGGGCTTAAAGGTGGTATCTTAGTTACAAACCCAATCCCAGCTGAACACGAAATCCCACACGAAAAAATCGATGCGATTATCGATCAAGCGGTTCGTGAAGCAGACGAAAAAGGGATTCATGGTAAAGACAGCACTCCATTCTTATTAGCGAAAATCGTTGAGTTAACAGGCGGGGAAAGCTTGAAGACGAACATCCAGCTTGTTTACAATAACGCGAAGCTTGGTGCGCAAATCGCAAAAGAATACCAAGAAGGAAAATAATCAAAAGCTTATTAGTACTTTTATGGATTACTCTGTATCCTTACGGATATCTTCATATTAGCGATAACGGGGCATCGGTTCGAGCCCAAGGTCTCTCACCTTTAAAGCCTCAAAGAGGGCGTATGGATTAGAAATCCTACGCCCTCTTATTCGTTTTAATGCTATTCCCGTTATTGCTAATATAGAATCCGTGGATACGACGTAATCCATAGATGAATAATTTTCTTTTGGGATTTGTGCCCAAGAGGAAAAGGACCTGTGCTACTCGAGTTAGAGAGTGCAGGGACTAAGTTTGAAGTGCGTGCTATCAACAAATCGAACTAAAAAGCAGCGATGACGTTTGATCAGGTTTCTCTAATTTGCGAGGAATCACCCTATTTAGTAAATTCTGGATGAGTTGTATGAAACAATATAAAGCACCAAGAAGATGATGACGAAGAATCTTGCGGATTTATAGTCGTAGTAATGGGGAAGTGCATTAAATGCGAATTAGCAGGAGTAGAAATTTATTTCTTACTCCTGCTTTGAGGCTTTAAAGGCGAAAGACGTAAGACTTGAGCCGGTGCCCCATTACCGCGACTATTAATACATCCGCAAGGATTCTCAGGAATCATCTTTTTTTTAGCGAAATTTTTGTTATGCATAAATGGAAACTCTTGCAGAAAAAGTGTATACTAAATAGGTATGATTGTGAGGTGGCGAGATGGCCAATTATAGTTATCCAATTGATTTGGAATGGTCGCATGAAGAGATGAATAAAGTCATCAAACTTTGGAATGCGGTCGAAGAGGCATACGAAAAAGGAATCCAAGTAGAAGCTTTTAAAAAAGCCTACCAAGAATTTAAAACGGTAGTCCGTAGTATCGGTGAAGAGAAGAGACTGGGTCGTGAATTCGAGGAAGCATCTGGATATAGCCTTTATCGTGTGGTCCAAGCAAGTAAAAACGCAACAAAAATTATTCGTATGGAAGGATTGAAAAAATAATGGATTTATTAGCAACACATCTATTAGTAAATGACTGGATTATGGAGGCTGGAGATAAAATTCGTTACAGCTTTGGTGAACCACTTTCTGTAGATACAAAATCAAGTCGCAACGACTTAGTAACAAACGTGGATAAAGAAATTGAACAATTCTTTATCGCAAAAATTCGCGAACAATTCCCAACACACAAAATCATGGGAGAAGAAGGTTTCGGTGACGAATTAACTTCAATGGATGGTTACGTTTGGTTAATCGACCCAATCGATGGCACTTTAAACTTCGTGAAACGTCAAGAAGACTTCGGTATTATGATTGCTTTATATAAAGATGGTGTAGGTCTATTAGGCTACATTTACGATGTGATGCGTGATCGCTTCGTATACGGTATTAAAGATTACGGTGCATACTGCAACGGCCGTCGTCTTTCAACTCCTGAAATCAAGAGCATTGGCGACAGTTCAATTAACGTGAATGGATTCATGTTATTAGAAGCGACTGAAAAAGAAGCAGAAATGATTCGTAAAGCAATGGTTACTCGTACTTACGGTGCTTCTTCAATTGAGCATATTCAAGTGATTTTAGGAAAATCAGTAGCGTATGTTTCTACATTATTAGCACCTTGGGATATCGCACCAGGGATGATTATTGCTAAAGAATTAGGATTACACTACAGTACAGTGGACGGAAAAGAAGTTGACTTCTTAGTTCCTAACAAAAAGACAACAGGTGTTATCTGTTCTAAAAATATTGCTGATGAAATTATCGCAGCATTTAAATAATGTTTATGGAGGCGTAAGAGATTACGCCTCTTTGTTTTAAAGGAGAACGTATGAATATTGCAGTTTATTGTGCGGCAAGCCAAAGTAATTGCCCAGCATTTGACAAAAAGACAGAAGAACTAGGGAAGTGGATGGCAAAAAATCACCACACGCTTGTCTATGGTGGTGGAAATACAGGACTAATGGGAGTGGTAGCGACTGCCGTGATGAACGAAGGCGGCAAAGTCATTGGCGTGATGCCGCAGTTTTTTGTAGACCGAGAAATCGCTAAACAAGATATCACGAAACTTCATATCGTGGATACGATGTCCGAGCGTAAAAATCAGATGATTGCACTTAGTGATGCATATATTGCGCTTCCTGGTGGTCCTGGTACCCTTGAAGAAATCGCAGAAGTGGTTTCTTGGGTGCGTGTAGGCCAAACAGATGGCATCTGTATTTTCTATAATATGGAAGGCTACTACGATCATTTAGAAGCATTTTTCGACAAAATGGTAGAGACGAACTTACTGAGCATTGAAGACAGAAGCAGGATTCATTTTGCGAAAACTTTGGCTGAAATTGAAGCGTTGATTGAAGCTTATAAAAAGCGTTAGAAGTGATTCTAGCGCTTATTTTTAATAGCGAAAAGGGTAGAACTTTGCTATAATAAAAGATATGAGTTTAAGGGAGGGCAATGAATGGAATTAGAAAAAACAACGCAAATGAACTTGCTTGTAGAGTTCTATGGCAGCCTTTTAACCGATAAACAACTCGAATATATGGAGCTCTATTATGGGGATGATTATTCGCTTGGTGAAATCGCCGAAGAATTTGACGTAAGCCGTCAAGCAGTATATGATAATATCCGCCGCTCGGCAAAACTATTAGAAAACTACGAAGAGAAATTACATCTAGTCGCTGATTTCTATAAACGCCAAGAGCACTATGATGAATTAGAAAATGAAATTCAAAAGAACTATCCTGAGGCAACACAGCTTGCTTCAATCGTTTCAAAATTACAAGAGATGAATAAATAAACTCAAGGAGTGAAATTATGGCATTCGAAGGATTATCAGATCGCCTGCAAAATGCGATGACTTCCGTTTCTCGAAAAGGAAAAATTACGGAAGCTGACTTAAAACAAATGATGCGTGAAGTGCGTCTTGCGCTTTTAGAAGCCGACGTTAACTTCAAAGTTGTAAAAGACTTCGTGCGTAAAGTGAACGAACGTGCTTTAGGTGCGAATGTGCTTGAAGCATTATCACCAGCGCAACAAGTCGTTAAAATCGTTAACGAAGAATTAACAGAATTAATGGGGGGCGAACAAGCGCCGTTCCGTTTCGAAGCGAAACCGCCAACGGTAGTGATGATGGTCGGTCTACAAGGGGCCGGTAAAACAACGACTGCTGGTAAATTGGCTTCCTTCATGGCAAAACATGAAAAGAAACGCCCATTACTAGTTGCTGCCGACGTGTACCGTCCAGCCGCGATTGACCAATTACAAACATTAGGGAAACAATTAAACTTCCCAGTGTTCTCACTTGGAAATCAAGTAAGCCCAGTAGAAATCGCAAAACAAGCGATTGAAAAAGCGAAAATCGATGGTCGCGACTTAGTCATTATCGATACGGCCGGTCGTTTGCATATTGACGAAAACTTGATGGAAGAATTACAAAACATCAAGGCAGTCGCAAATCCAAGCGAAATCTTACTCGTTGTCGACTCAATGACAGGGCAAGATGCCGTAAACGTGGCTCAAACATTTAATGAACGTTTGGACATCTCAGGGGTTATCCTTACAAAACTTGATGGGGATACTCGTGGTGGTGCGGCTCTATCGATTCGTTCCGTTACAGGAAAACCAATTAAGTTTACAGGTCGTGGGGAAAAATTAGAAGACTTCGAAATCTTCTATCCAGAACGTATGGCTTCTCGTATTCTTGGTATGGGGGATATGATGACCCTTATCGAGAAGGCGCAACAAGACTTCGATGAAGCAAAAGCGCAAGAGATGGCGGATAGAATTAAAGCAAACACTTTTGACTTTAATGACTTTATCGACCAATTAGACCAAGTGAATAAGATGGGACCGCTTGAGGATATCTTGAAGATGATTCCAGGCTTGAATAAAATGGCTGGTCTAAACGACTTAAAAGTGGATCCAAAAGATACAGCACGTATGAAAGCTATTGTCTTATCAATGACTCCACAAGAACGTGAAAATCCAGATATCTTATCACAGGCTCGTCGTAAACGGATTGCGGCAGGTTCGGCTCGTCCTCTTGCTGAAGTGAACCGTTTAATTAAACAATTCAACGAGTCTAAGAAGATGATGAACCAAATGTCCAACGGTAATATGAAAGGCTTAGAAGGCATGATGAACCAAATGGGCATGGGCGGACGTGGAAACAAACTCGCTCAAATCGGTATGCAACAATACGCACGCCGTCAAAAACAAAATAAATTGAAAAAATTAAAGAAAAAACGTTAGGAAACAGCGTTATAAAATAATTTAAACCGCAACATCTTACTGTCTAGTAAGGTTGCGGTTTTTTTTATGGTGAAGATAACGCAAAGAAAGGAGAACTCAATGGGAAAACAAACTAAAACATGGCATGTCATTCCAGCAGTAGTCGCAACGGCGATTATGAGCTTTTGTGGCGTGTTGATTGAAACTGCAATGAACGTTACCTTCCCGACCCTTATGACAGAATTCAATACAGATTCTTCAGGGATTCAATGGGTCACAACAGGATACTTACTAGCCATTGCCATTGTCGTGCCAATTACGGCATATTTAACACGAAACTACACAATTCGCCAACTCTTCTTGGCAGCAAACCTTTTATTTATTGGTGGGGTCTTAATTGACTGTATTTCACCAAACTTACTGATTTTATTACTCGGACGCTTTATGCAAGGGATAGGAACAGGAATTGCGCTTCCGCTAATGTTCCATATCGTATTATCCCAAGTTCCGCTTCATCAACATGGAACCGTCATTGGAATTGGAGCGATGACAACAGCACTAGCTCCACCAATCGGTCCAACATTTGGCGGGGTTGTCTCAAGCGCATTCGGATGGCGTGCGATTTTCTACGCATTGATTCCATTTTTAGTATTCTCGTTAGTGATGGGTCTTTGGGCGATTCCAGCAGAAGAATCTCCGAAGAAACAACCGTTTAACTTAATGGCGTTTGTGACATTAGGGATTGGACTTGCAAGCTTACTGATGGCGATTGAACATTTATCAGTTATCTATCTTGGAGTAGTGGTCGTGGCTTTTGCAGCATTCTTCTACTTTAACCGAGAAAATGCACTCTTGTCGTTCAAACCGTTCCAATTTGCGACGTTTAACGCGACATTATATATCGTCTTAGCTTTCCAAGGAATGGTACTCGGATTATCGTTTATTTATCCAAACTACATTCAATTAGCGTGGGGCGAAACAGCCACAGTGGCAGGGCTCTTTATGTTTCCTGGAGCTGCGATGGTAGCCGTACTTTCAGCCTTGTCTGGTCGCTGGTATGATAAATCAGGTCCACTAAAACCACTCTTAACAGGGTTAATCTTTGCAGTTATTGGGGGAGTAGCCATCAGCTTCTTCTTCCCAGGATTGACGATTTATCCTTTATTAGCCCTCAACGTCATCTTTATGACAGGGATTGGATTTGTAATGGGAAGTAACGTAACATATTCGTTAGCTCAGTTGAAACCGGAAATTCAAGCGGATGGAAATAGTATCGTGAATACCTTGCAACAGTTCACTGGTGCAATTTCAACAACGATTATCGCTCGTATTTTCAGCTCGTTTGATTCCAATTTAGTAACAGCAGGACAAACAAGTATCATCTTTGTAACGACTTTAGGAGTTTTGGCACTTGTTGTCTTCTTATGGATTTATCCGCAAACACAAAAGAAAAACTAAGTAATAGGCAATCCTTTTCCAACAAGAGAAGGATTGTCTTTTTTAGAACTTATTGTATGAAATAGATAGTCGACTATAGTACAATAGATTGACGCGTGAAAGGAGAGAAACATGTATTTATTAAAGAAATTATCATGGTTTTTTAAATTAGAGTGGAAACGATACACGATTGGAATCATTGCATTATCGCTCGTCAGTGTATTCAATCTCATTCCGCCAAGAGTGATTGGGGAAGTCGTCGATTCCATCGACCTCAAGACGCTAACAACATCGTCTTTATTATGGAACTTACTGCTATTGCTCCTTTCAGCAGTTGCCATGTACGGACTCCGTTTCGTGTGGCGCCTTTTTATCTTTGGGACTGCGAACTCGTTAGGGCAGAGACTGAGAAACCAATTATACGAACACTTTACAAGCATGTCTCCGAGCTTTTATCAAAAGTATCGCTCTGGAGACTTAATGGCGCATGCAACCAATGATGTGTATGCGGTAGTCATGACTGCTGGTGGAGGTGTGATGTCGGCTGTCGATGCCTCGATTACAGCATTAGTGACTTTAGCTACGATGTTTTTTGTGCTGGATTGGCGTGTAACACTCGTTGCAATTATTCCATTGCCACTCCTTGCGATTGCGACGAATATCGTAGTTCGTGCTGAACATCAGAGCTTTGAAGAATCACAAGAAGCCTTTTCGTTATTGAATAACCATGTGAATGAGAGTGTTTCTGGGATAAAAGTGACGAAATCTTTTGGCTATGGTGAAAAAGAAACAGCATCGTTTTGGAAAACGAACCAAGATGCATGGAAGAAGAATAACCACGCTGCAAAATATAATAATCTATTCGATCCAATTGTTCTTATTTTCGTGGGGCTCAGCTACTTAATCAGTTTGGGATATGGTGGTTATTTAATCCAACGCGGAGAATTTACAGTAGGGGAAATGATTACCTTTATGACGTATTTAGATATGCTGGTATGGCCGCTTCAAGCCATTGGTTGGCTCCTTAACATCGGTCAACGTGCAAGTATCTCCTATCGTCGTATTGAAAAATTAATGGAAGAAACAAGCCAAGTAGAAGAATCTCCACACGCACTTCCCATTAAAGAAGTTCGTGAGATGGATGTTGCTATTCATAACTTCCAATACGAAGATGTGCCAACGTTACAAGACGTGGCATTTAGTCTTCACAAAGGGCAAACGCTGGGGATTGTGGGCCCAACAGGTTCTGGAAAATCAACACTCTTAAAATTATTCCTTCGTCAATATGATGCAGGAAAAGAAGAGATTTTGATGAATGGACGTTCCATTCAAGAATATCGCATTAAAGACTTGCGTGCGCTGATGGGCTATGTACCACAAGAACAGATTCTATTTGCGATGTCGATTAAAGACAATATTCGTTTTGGAAATCCAACGCTTTCTGATGAAGCCGTTGTAGAAGCTACTAAAATCTGCGGACTCTATAACGATATCATGGCGATGCCGGAAGGGTTCGATACGTTAATTGGGGAGAAGGGTGTGCTTTTATCAGGCGGTCAAAAACAACGTCTATCGATGGCACGCGCACTTATTGTGAACCCTGAAATCTTAATGCTCGATGATTCGTTATCGGCTGTTGATGCCAAGACTGAGCATTTAATTTTAGAAAACTTAAAACGTGAACGCAGCGACAAAACAACGATGATCACGGCGCACCGTCTATCAGCGATTGTGCATGCGGACCTTATCATCGTGCTCCAAGATGGACGTATTGTTGAAAAAGGAACGCATGAAGAATTGATGGCGCTTGGTGGTTGGTATGCCAAAACCTACGACCGTCAACAGCTTGAAGCGACACTTGAGGAAGGGGGAGACGCAGTTGAACATGAAGACCTTTAATCGACTCATTGCCTACTTATGGCGGTATAAGATGGCTAGTACGATTGCGATTTTATTTATCCTCTTATCCAGTGTGACTGCAACAGTAATTCCATTGATGGCTCGTTATTATATCGATACGTATATTGAAAAGGGCACTTGGAATGAGGGTTACTGGCTCCTTATGGTTTACTACTCACTGTTCTTACTGCGAGTGTTATTAACGTATATTGGGACCTATGCCTTTAGTTATGTATCTAATAGTGTCGTACGGGATTTACGTCAAGAGGCCTTTTCGAATATGCAAAAACTCAATATGACGTACTTTGATACAACACCAGCTGGAGCCATCGTTTCTAGGTTAACCAACGATACACAGGCGGTCAGCGATATGTTTAGTTCGATTTTTTCGACGTTTTTAAGCACTTTATTTATCGTCGTGGCCACATTGTCTGCGATGTTTAGTATGAATGTAGGCCTTACGATATTAATGGTTCTCTTTATTCCGGTGATGTTTGCATCCATTAAAATCTATAACCGTCTCTCTCATAGCGTCATTCGGAAGACGCGTGAAAAGCTTAGCGAGATTAACGTGAAGCTAGCAGAAAGTATTGACGGGATGAAGATGATTCAGGCATTTAACCAAGAAGAACGTTTAAGAAAAGAATTCGAACAAATTAACGAGGAGCATGTGCAATTCTCGAATCGTTCGATTAATGTGAATAGTCTGTTCCTTCGCCCAGCAATGTCGCTGTTGAAGCTTGTTGCCTATGCGGTCATTATTTTATACTTTGGCCTTACATGGGAAGTAGCAGGAGTGACAGCAGGGGTGATGTACGCCTTTATTCAATTCTCAAATCAGTTATTTAATCCATTAATCGATGTGACGCAAAACTTCTCGATTATTCAAACATCGATGATTGCAGCAACTCGTGTCTTTGAAGTAATCGATAATACGGATTACGAACCTGAACAACTTGGGAAGGTGACTGAGATTAAAGACGGGAAGATTGAATTCAAGAATGTTACTTTCTCTTATGATGGAAAACGGAATGTATTAAAAAATATTAACTTTGTGGTGAATCCAGGAGAGACCGTCGCCTTTGTTGGGTCAACTGGGTCAGGGAAATCTTCTATTATGAATCTCTTCTTACGATTCTATGATTTCAAAGAAGGAGAAATCTTGATTGATGATATTCCAATTCAACACTATTCACAGGAAGTCCTTCGCGATAAAATCGGACTCGTGCTTCAAGATCCTTTCTTGTTCCATGGAACAGTGGCTTCCAATATTCGTATGTACCAAGACATTACGGACGAAGAAGTGAAACAAGCAAGCGAATTCGTGGATGCGCATCATTTTATCGAGCAACTGCCACAAGGATATGACAATAAAGTGTCTGAGAAGGGCTCAACGTTCTCTAGCGGAGAGCGTCAATTAATCGCCTTTGCACGAACGATTGCGGCCAATCCGAAAATCCTGATTCTGGATGAAGCAACTGCTAATATTGATTCGCAAACCGAAGAAGTCATTCAAACGTCTCTTAAGAAAATGAGAAACGGGCGAACTACTTTAGCGATTGCCCACAGATTATCGACGATTCAAGATGCTAACCAAATCTTTGTATTGGATAAAGGAGAAATCGTAGAGAGCGGAACGCATACAGAACTTCTAGAAAAAGAAGGGCTCTATTATAAGATGTATCAACTCCAAGCAGGGATGATGCAAGAATAAAACAAACAGGAAAAGACATAGCGACGAGGTTCGTTATGTCTTTTTTTGCGAATGTCACATTTTTGTTACGGTTCATAATTGTTACATCTTCAGTTGAAAAAGTCAGTTGTATCAAAAATGATACGTATCATTTTTGATACAAAAGGAAAAAATAAAAGTGTATCACCTGTGATACGTATCATGCATGATACAAAAGCATAAAAAAATACCTTTGAGAAAATTTCTCAAAGGTATTTTGCGTTATTATCTACGGTTTTGTTTACCAGCGTTACGGCCACCAGTTTTGTTTTGACGTTGTGCGAACGTTTCTTGTTGAGTTGCTTTTTGAGCTGTTTTACGTGGTGTTGTACGTTGTGGTAACACAATGTTTTCATGGTTTAATTCTTCGTCGATTTGAGCTTTAATTTTTGGACGAATATATGTGTTTTGAATCCATGATTGTAAAATTTGGATAAGGGCAGAGATGAAGAAGTAAATACCAACCCCAGCTGGTGATTGGAAAGTCATCATGAACATCATTATTGGAAGAATGTAGTTCATTGAACGACTTTGTTTTTTCGTTTCTTCGTCCATTCCCATTTGGCTGACTACTGATTGAACATAGTAAGCCACCATTGTCGCAAGGGCAATTGGTAAGAATTGTGCTCCAAGGTTGATTCCCATGAAATCACTGCTTGAAATTTCATTTGATAATAGAATCGCGTTATACAATCCGCTCCAGATTGGGAGTGTAATCAAGATTGGTAAACATCCTGAACCGATACCGCCCATTAATGAGACATTGTTTAATTTGTATAACTCCATTTGTTCTTGTTGGATTGCAAGTTTCTCTTGAGGAGTTGATGCTTGTTCTGCACGAGCAGTAATCTCAGCAATATAAGGTTTTAATACTGCCATTTTTTCTTGTTGGACAAGCATTGTTTTCATTTGATGGAATTGTGTTGGCATCAATAGGACACGAACAAGTATTGATACAATCACAATTGCAATCGCGTAGTTTCCGTTAAATACAGAAGCAATTTGGTTTAATAACCATTGTGTTGGGACTACTAAATAATTATAGAGCCAACCAATTGGTTCCTTATTTTCATTATATTGAACGGTACATCCCGCAAGTAGTAGGGGAAGAACTGTTGCAACGAATAGCAGTTGAGCTTTTTTTGTTAGTTTCATAATCACTTTCCTTTTCATTTAATGACATGATTTATTGTACACGTGTTTCGTTGAAATAGCAACGTTCTTTATATAATTTGAAACTTTGTGTATAGCGGAGCGTCACAGACCTCGCTTTCTTCATAGCGATCCACACGTCCGTAAGGGGAAGTAGAGGCTTTAACTCTTTCCATAAAACGAGTGACAGCTTTTTCCTCACCTTGTGCTACCGCAAATACAGAGCCATCCATTTTATTTTGAACGGTTCCGCACAGGTCGAGTTGGATTGCTAATTGTTGCGTGAAAAATCGAAAACCAACTCCTTGAACACGTCCCCAGACGCGAATTTGTTTTGTAATCATGGAAAGACCTCCTAAATTATAAATTATTTGTCATCTCTATGAAACAAGATTACCATGATTTCGCAAAATTTGGTATACTAATAGACGAGGTGAAAACATGTTTAAAGTAATTGAAACAGTAGGTCAGGATGAACCATGGTGGTTTTTTGACGACTGGGAGAAAATGATTGTTTCGACTGAAGTTTTTAGTACATTAGAAGAAGCGTACGAAAGCTTTACGAAGCATGAAGCAAGACTTGAATCAAATTATCCAGAAAAGCGTGCAAAGGGAGAGAGTGCTGTTGCCTTTTGGACAAAAGAAGAAAAAGAATATTGTGTGTCGTGTGAATGTGATGTTCAAGTATTCCACGGGCTCATTTTAGTCGATGAGAAGAATCAATTAGTAGAGTTGAAAGGAGAAGAACGTGGCTAAACAAACGAAGAAAAAAACACAACGAAAAAATACAAAGAATACAAATCCGTTTTTATCCATTGAAGCTGTTGCAGTATTTATTATTGTCTATAGTATATTAGCTATTTTTCAATTAGGCTTCCTTGGAAAATTCTTTGCGAATCTGATTCGTTTCTTTATCGGAGATTTATTTGTTTTCGGTGGAGTATGCGGCGTTCTAGCTGGATTTGGAATGTTATTCCGTGGAAGAATGCCTAAAATCATTTGGAGATGGACTGCAGCTGCAATCTCATCAAGCGTGGCGCTCCTTCTATTTGTGTCTGTGATGACTTATAGTAGTTTCACTAGTTCAGGTTCTCCAGTATTCCAAGAGATGATGAGTCGCTTTATGGTTGACTTTACTTCAAATACCGTTTCTCAACGTCTCGGTGGTGGGGTATTGGGAACGCTCCTTTATTCTTGTACGTATTTCCTTGTTTCACAATGGGGAACTTATTTACTTGTATTCTTATTATTAGTATGTAGTGCATTATTAATTTTTAACGTCCATTTAAGTGATGTGATGGATTTCGTACGTACTCAAACAGCTAATGCATCTGAAAAATTAGCCCAGCGTAAAGCGGAACGTGAGGCACGTCGCATGGAAGAAGAACAAGAAAGAGAAGAGCAGGTTGTTGCAACCCCAGTAGCTCCATATGAAACACCTGTACAAACGGAAACCGCTGAAGAATCAAAAGAACCAAGAAAACCTCATTCATTATTGGACCGAATGAAAGATGTGTTCTTTGATGAATATGAAGACGAAACATTAATGCAGGAAGAGCATACACCGTCTCCAATGGTAGAACCTGAAGAAGTGTTCCAACCAGTGGAACCAGTCACACCAGTGATGCCTGTACAACCAGTAGCTCCTGTAACCGTTCAAAAACCAGAAGAGCCTGAGTTTGAAGATGATGGGGAAGATATCGGGGAACTTTCAATGAGTGGTGAACAAAATGATGAAGATTATCAATTACCACCAGTGACCTTATTAAATCCCGTACAACAATCGGATCAATCGAATGAACGTACGATTGTAGAACGGAATATGCGTATTTTAGAGCGTACCTTTGCAAGTTTTGGTGTGGATGCTAAAGTAATGCCAAACCCAATGCTAGGACCAGCTGTTACAAAATACGAAATTCAACCAGCGATTGGTGTGAAAGTAAGTAAGATTGTCAACTTGAGTGATGATATTGCTCTTGCACTAGCCGCGAAAGATATTCGTATTGAAGCTCCAATTCCAGGAAAACCTTATGTGGGGATTGAAGTTCCAAATAGCCAAACAAGTTTTGTTTCCTTTAGCGATGTGATTCAATCAGCGATTCAATCGCCAAAACCATTAGACGTACCATTGGGAAGAGATATCTCTGGTAATGTTCGTCTTTGTGATATTACAAAAATGCCGCATATGTTAATTGCCGGGTCAACAGGTTCTGGTAAATCCGTATGTATTAACGGCATTATTACAAGTATTTTAATGAAGACAAAACCACATGAAGTGAAATTAATGATGATCGATCCGAAGATGGTAGAGTTGAATGTATATAATGGCATTCCGCATCTATTAACTCCGGTTGTAACGAACCCTCGTAAAGCGGCCCAAGCCTTACAAAAAGTAGTAGCTGAGATGGAAAAACGTTACGAATTATTCGCTTCAATGGGAATGCGTAATATCGATGGATATAACGCTCATGTCGAACAATATAATCGTGAAACTGGCGAAAATAACCCAACACTTCCTTATATCGTCGTGATTGTAGACGAGCTTGCGGACTTAATGATGGTTGCAAGTAATGAGGTGGAAGATGCGATTATTCGTCTTGCGCAAATGGCCCGTGCTGCCGGAATTCATATGATTCTTGCAACACAACGTCCATCCGTTGACGTTATTACAGGGATTATTAAAGCCAACGTTCCTTCTCGTATCGCCTTTGCAGTATCCAGTGGTACAGACTCTCGTACGATTATTGACGCCAATGGTGCTGAGAAACTTCTAGGTCGTGGGGATATGCTTTATATGCCAATGGGTGAAAATAAACCAATTCGTGTACAAGGAGCATTCCTAACAGACGAAGAAGTCGAACGTATCGTTGATTTTGTTAAGAATCAACAAGAAGTAGAGTATGATGAAGCGATGATGCCTTCAGAAAATACAACTTCTGCAGGTGGAAGTGAACCAGAAGACGAACTATTCTACGAAGTGATTGAACTATTAAAAGAACAAGAAACGATTAGTACCTCTTATTTACAAAGAAGATTCCGTATCGGATTTAACCGTGCAGCGCGTATAATTGATGATTTAGAAGCGCGTGGCTATGTTGGACCTGCTGATGGAAGTAAAGGAAGAAAAGTTAATGTTCATGTTTTCAATGAAAATGACGCTTCCGAACCAGGTGAAACCAACACGTAAAAATACAAAAACCGAACATTTTTCATAAAAAACACCTCCAATGAAAAGATTTAGCTTGATTTTCATTCTATTTATGTTAGAATGACTGTAGTAAATCATTTATTGGAGGTTTTTTATCGTGAAAACTAAAAAGAATTTAGCTTTATTTGCATTGACACTTGGTGCGACTGCACTATTAGCAGCATGTGGCGGGTCAAAATCTGACAGTTCACAAGCATCTTCTCAAAGCGCAGGCTCTTCAGACAACTTCAAAGCGGTAATGGTTGCAGACACTGGTGGTGTCGATGATAAATCATTTAACCAAGGTGCTTGGGAAGGATTGCTTGAATGGGGCAAAAACAATGGTGGTAAAACTAAGGGCAATGGTGTAGATTACATTCTTTCAAAAGCTGAATCTGATTACGCTACAAACCTCAATACTGCGGTATTAAATGAGTACAATATTATTTTCGCAATCGGATTTAAATTACAAAAAGCTGTTGACGAAGCAGCAAAAGCAAATCCAGATGCTCACTTTGCGATTATCGATAGTGTGGTTGAACAACCAAACGTTGCTTCAATCAACTACAAAGACCATGAAGCAGCGTTCCTTGCAGGAGTTGCAGCTGGTTTAACAACTAAAACAAATAAAGTAGCTTTCATCGGTGGGATGCACGGGCCAGCATTAGATAAATTCGAAGCTGGTTTTAAAGCAGGGGTTAAAGCAGTAAATCCTAAAGCAACTGTTGAAATTCAATATGCTGAATCATTCTCAGATGCGGCTAAAGCAAAATCTCTTGCAGAAGCAATGTATGCTTCAGATGTTGACATTATTTATGCAGCAGCTGGTGGTGCAGGACTTGGAGTATTCGCAGCAGCTAAATCAATCGTTGAAGCTAACCCAGATCGTCAAATTTGGGTAATCGGGGTTGACCAAGACCAACAAGCAGAAGGTAAAGTGAACGATTCTCGTAACGTAACATTAACTTCTACACTTAAAGGTGTAAAACAAGCGCTAATCAAATTTAGTGAAGATGCTTCTAAAGGTAACTATCACGGTGGTGAACAAGTACTTTACGGACTATCTGATAACGGTGTTGGTTTAACAGACGGCCAATTAACAAATGAAGTTAAGGCAAAAGTTGCTGAATACAAAAAAGCAATCATCGAAGGAAAACAAGAAGTTCCTGCGAAACCTTAATTTTAAATAAACGAACTTGAATTGAGAGGAGTAGGAGCTGAAGAGAATACGTATTTCTTCGCTCCTACTTTTGTATACATAGAACACTTTGTGGGGTGAGACGATTGGTAGAAGAAACATTTGTGATTGAGATGAAGGGCATCACGAAGAAGTTTGGCGACTTTGTAGCGAATAATCAGATTGATTTAACATTGAAAAAAGGAGAGATCCATGCTCTTCTTGGAGAAAACGGAGCAGGGAAATCGACTTTAATGAATATCCTTTCGGGGTTATTAGAACCAACGGAAGGAGAAATTAAAGTCAATGGTGTACCGACAAAGATTGATTCGCCAAATACAGCGAATCGATTAAAGATTGGAATGGTTCACCAACACTTTATGCTTGTTAAGAAATTTAGCGTAGTGGAGAACATTATCCTCGGTAAGGAGCAAACAAAGTTCGGTTTTATCGATAAAAATGCGGTAAAAAAAGAAATTATGGAACTTTCTAAAAAGTACCATCTTGCTGTAGACCCTGATGCAAAGGTTGAAGATATTACAGTTGGGATGGAACAACGTGTAGAAATTTTGAAGACATTGTATCGTGGTGCGGATATTTTAATCTTTGATGAACCTACTGCAGTGTTAACTCCGCAAGAAATCGAAGAACTGATTGTGATCATGAAGCAATTGACTAAAGAAGGGAAATCCATCTTCTTAATTACTCATAAGATTAAGGAAATTCAAGCCGTTGCGGACCGTTGTACCGTTATCCGTCGTGGAAATGTGATTGGCACTGTTGAGATTGGTAATGTAACGGACCAAGAATTAGCCGATATGATGGTAGGACGTTCCGTATCCTTCAAGACGCAAAAAGAAGCGGCTAAGCCAACAACAGAGGCATTAGTGATTAAAGATTTGGTTGTGAAAGACGGTCGTGGTATTGAAGCTGTTAAGGGACTAAATTTAACGGTGAGACATGGTGAAGTTGTCGGGATTGCTGGGGTTGACGGAAATGGGCAGTCAGAACTCATTCAAGCTTTATCTGGATTACGTGCTATTGAAAGTGGAACGATTGAACTAGATGGAAAAGACATCACGAAGTTACCTACAAGACAACGTACAGAAGGGGGCCTTGGACATATTCCAGAAGACCGTCATAAACATGGTCTTGTTCTTCAAATGGGACTCGATGAAAATATTGGACTTCAAACTTATTACAAAGAACCATTATCTAAGAACGGCTTCTTAAATAAGAAGGCATTTGTTGAACTAACAGATCGTCTCATTGGTGAATTCGACGTGCGTACTCCTAGTCCTACAGTGTCTGCTGGAGCTCTATCAGGTGGGAACCAACAAAAAGCGATTATTGCTCGTGAGATTGACCGTGACCCAAGTTTATTAATTGCGGCTCAACCAACACGTGGGTTAGACGTGGGTGCAATTGAGTATATTCATAAGCGTTTAATTGAACAACGGAATAAAGGAAAAGCAGTATTACTGATGAGTTTTGAATTAGACGAAATTTTAAACGTTGCGGACCGTATTGCTGTAATGTATGAAGGTCGTATCGTAGACGTGCTAGATACCAAAGAAACA
>ERZ773207.170-NODE-170-length-23830-cov-60.720757_pt1 | contig 23830 bp, 20 predicted proteins | sample MGYA00580997_ERZ773207 | MGnify/ENA primary metagenome ERZ773207 (study PRJEB29015, sample SAMEA2738170) | human oral metagenome | biome: human oral; feature: human-associated habitat; material: saliva | place: China | collected 2239 ... | reverse complement strand
ATGGTTTCAGACGGCCTTTTTTGTTTTCAGTAAAACAGGTTGATGGGTTTAAATAATCTAATCAATGATGATTAACCCAAGAACGTGGACAAGTTTCAAACGGCCTTCAAGCCATTGATGACACGTTTGTAGCAGGTATAAACCAATGCCGCGCAGGCCAGCCACATAAGGATATAGAAAGTCGAATGGAAGCTGCCGTCGATTGCATACCATACGGCCAATGCGCCGATAAAGAATGCGCGGTCGCTTTTGCCGAATGGCCCGTCATAACGTCGGCCGTTGCCATGAACTTGTCCCAAAACACCGCAAAACTCGGTCATTGCCGCCAGCCAAATAAACAGGGCAATTTGTACGCCGCCGAAAGGTGCAATGAAGGCAAAAGGCAGATACAAAGCAGCATCGGCGACAATATCGGTGATTTCATTCAAATAACCGCCTAAAGCTGATTGCTGGCCGAACTCCCGTGCCAACATACCGTCCATTGCATTCAGTGCCATGCGGACAAACAACCAGATCGGAAAAAGCCAGAATAATGTGGATACACCTGCAAACAGTGCTAAAAGCAAACCGATCAAAATGGAAACGGCGCAGGCAAACAGAGTGACCTGATTGGCCGTAATGCCTTTTTGATACAGTCGCTTAACCATTGGGCGCAACAGGTTTTGAAATTTTGGTTTCAGGGCGTAGATGCTCATAATTATGCTATATAAAAGAAAATGAAGTGCCGTGATTATAGACGAAATCCGTTATAATCCGTCAATCTTCGAATCACGCGGTTCGCAAACCTCCCGCGTTAACAAAACTAGGAATTTACTATGGAAAAACAGCAGGCCCTCGTTATTTTTTCGGGCGGGCAGGATTCAACAACCTGCCTGATTCAGGCAATTCAAACATATGGCCGTGAAAATGTGCAGGCCATCACTTTTCAATATGGGCAACGCCATGCCATCGAATTGGAGCGCGCGCGTTGGATTGCCCAAGATTTGGGCGTAAAGCAGACCGTACTCGATTTGAGCCTGATGCAACAGATTACACACAATGCCTTGATGGATGATACGGCATCCATTGAAACAGCTTCAGACGGCCTGCCCAATACATTTGTAGATGGACGCAATGCTTTGTTTTTGCTTTACGCTGCCATTTACGCCAAAGGGCAGGGAATACGCCATATCATTGCCGGCGTATGCGAAACCGATTTTTCCGGGTATCCCGACTGTCGCGATGTGTTCGTCAAGTCGATGAATGTCACGCTGAATCTGGCCATGGATTACGCTTTTCAAATCCATACGCCTTTGATGTATTTAACCAAAGCGCAAACTTGGGCATTGGCAGATGAAATGGGTGCGTTAGATTATATTCGCGAGCACACGCATACCTGTTATAACGGCGTGGTCGGTGGTTGCCATGAATGCCCAAGCTGTATTTTGCGCGAGCGCGGCTTGTCAGAATATTTGGAAAGTAAAAAGGCCGTCTGAATTAAGAGGGGCATCTATTTCCGATATTCAGTTGTACGAAAAGGCCGTCTGAAAAATTCATTTCAGACGGCCTTTGGCTATGTATTTTGTTCTGCTTAGAACAGCAAATCTGCCGGTTCGCTGCTTGTCGGAGCATCTTTCACAGGAGAAGAAGCAGGGGCAGTAGCCGGTTCGGAGGCGGCTTTAGGTGCAGAGACAGGGGCAGTAGCCGGTTCGGAAGCGGCTTTAGGTGCGGAGGCAGGAGCATCGGCCGGAGTGGTTACCGGTTTGGCCGAAGGTTTTGCCGGTTTCACCGGAGTCGGACGAACGCTTTGTTTCGGTTCGGATGCTGCCTTGTTTGTATCGTCGGTAGCATCGACTTCGATTTCAGTGCCTTGAGGCAATACCACATCTTTAGCAGGAGCCGGTTTCGGCATGACTTTAGGTTTGCTGTAAGCATCTGTGCCGCTGGTCCATGCCAAAGACTTCAAAGGCGATTTGAGTTTCACGCCTTTGGCGCAGGTCAGACAGTTTGCTGCGCCGGTGCGTCCTTTCAGGATTGCATCCACACGAGTGGCAGGAATGGTTTTACCGTGCGCTTTTGCCCAGGCGGCAATGCTTTTTTTCAGGGCAGCCGTATCAAGGTTTTTCTTGTCGTAAGGGTCACGATAGGCAGCCAGCCACAAGTTTTGGTTGGCATCTTCGTTCAGGCTTGCCATTTGGTAGATAACGGAGGCAGGAGAACCTGTTGCGATGGTTTTGGCGAATTCCAATGCGTCAGGCGATTTCATGCGTACGCAACCATGGCTACGGACGCCGGGTACGCTGGCAGGGGCATTGGTGCCGTGGATACCAAGGCTTAATTTAGGGTCGCCAAGACGGACAAATACGGGGCCCAGAGGGTTATTCGGGCCGGCCGGTACGCTTTTTACGCCGTCATTGCGTTCTTTTTGGATGGATTTAGGGATATGCCAAACCGGGTTGTAGGCTTTTGCGCCGATTTTATGTTCGCCCAGATTGGTTTGGGTCATGGCTTTGCCGACGGCAACAGGATAAATTTTGCTCAGTTTGCCGTTGTCGTAGAGGAACAAACGCTGTTGCGTAATATTGATAACGACGTGTTGTCCGGAAGAAGCAGGAGAGACGTCTGGAATAAGTGTGTTTGCAGCAGCGGCTGAAGTTAAAAGGGCGGCGGTCAGGCCGAACAGTATTTTTTTCATGTCGTCTTTTTTTGTAGGGTTTGAAATGAAAGTTTTTGGCGCATGATACCTGAAACTCTGTGTTTTTGTGAGAAAATATGCGCTTTCGGTATTGGAAGACAGTCAAACGGTCGGGCAGCGGCTGAGTGACGGAAACGGTGTGGGTGTGAAAGAACAGTATCAAGAGACGGAAGTTTTTTCTTTGGATTATGAGGGCAGGGGTGTTACCAGAGTTGATGGGAAGGCCGTATTTATTGGCGGTGCGCTGCCTGGGGAGCGTGTAACGTTTACCATACATAAAGAGAAAAAGCAGTTTGCCGAGGCTCAAGTTGAAAAGGTTTTGAAGGCTTCTTCCGAACGTGTCGAGCCCGCGTGTTGCTATTTTGATACATGTGGCGGCTGTTCGCTTCAACATGTTTCTTTTGGAGCGCAAGTTGCGTTAAAGCAACGTATTTTGGAAGAGCAGTTGGAGCGGATAGGTAAGGTCAAGCCGGAGCTAATTTTACCCCCTTTATATGGTTACTCCTGGTATTATCGCGATAGAGCACGTTTAAGTGTTTCGGTCGATAAAAAAGGCCGTCTGAAACTCGGTTTTCAGGCCAAAAAAAGCCATGATGTCGTCAATATCCGCCATTGCCAGATTTTGCCTAAACATGTGTCCGATAGATTGCCTGATGTCCGCAATTTGCTGCAAAAGCTGCATGATGACGGTGTAAAAGTGAAATTTGTTGAGTTTTATTGCGGGAAAAATGTGACAGTGCTCAACATTCGTTTCGTAAATCAACCGTTTGGACAAATATTAAGCGAATTGCGTAAATGGTTTGATAAGATATTGTCGGGTGCTGAAAAGGCATGGCAAATATGGTTGCAGGATCGTGCCGAGTCCTTGCCGTTTTACCCTGAGAATGCGTCTGCCCTGAACTATACTTTTGCTCAATTTGATGTGGAAATGCCTTACAAACCCGGTGATTTTACGCAGATTAATGCGCAGCTGAACGAAGTGATGGTGGCAAGGGCCGTCAGACTTTTAAACCCTCAAAAAGGGGAGCGGATTGCCGATCTGTTTTGCGGTTTGGGTAATTTCAGTTTGCCGCTGGCAAAAAGTGGCGCATCAGTTGTCGGTATCGAAGGCGCCGATTATTTGGTAGATAGGGCAAGGGAAAATGCACGCCTGAATCGTTGTGCCGAGAATATGACGTTTTCTGTTGCAGACTTATTTGATACTGATGAAAAGACTGTTGAGTCGTGGGGGCAATTTGACAAGATGTTGCTCGATCCGCCGAGAAATGGGGCTTATGCTGTTGTCAAATCGCTACACAAGCCGTTTTTGCCTCAGAAGATAGTGTATGTTTCGTGTAATCCATCAACATTTGCACGAGATGCCGGTGTCTTGGTTGATAAGGGCTATAAGTTTAAGGCGGCAGGAATCATGAATATGTTTGCACAAACCTCGCATGTTGAATCCATTGGTGTGTTTGAGTTGTAAATTGGTATCAAGTCCTTTATGTAAGTAGGGTTTTTAATGTAAAAATGAGTGCATTCATGTTATCATCATTCGTTTAGGGAATGAATAACGTTGAAGTTGCGTGTAAAGCAACAGATGTTAATAAATGCAGTTTGCAGCACAAGACCGGGAGGTGTTCTTGAACTATCAATTTTTAACTATTTTTTTGCTGGTGCTTTTTTTGCTGGTGTTGGTTTTTGTTCGTCATAAACAAAGTAACAATTCAGACAAACAAAGCGCGCATGCATCAAAAAGCGGCCGTACATCTGCTGCTCATACAGCCTCCTCTGAGGATGGAAACGACTGGATTGAGAAAGTCAATCAGACAGTTTCCAATGCGGATAATCAAGACTGGGAATGGGGTGGAAGCGGCTCAAACGATGCAACAGCTTCTGTTTCCGCACAAGAAGTCGATCCGTTGACCGAATATCAGGTTTATAAACAGTTTGGCTATGAGAGCAAAGCAGCGGAGTCTTTGGCCGGTTATCTCAATACTTTGGAAGACGGTGCTCCGGAAAAGCTGGTTCATGAATTAATTGGTTTGAATCTGCGAGTCGGCAATATCGATATGCTGGCGGATACGCTTGAGCGTCATAGTGCTTCCCTTTCTGAAGATAGCGTAGCTGAATACCTGAAAGCTGGTCTGGCTTTGGATTCTACTAACCTGCGCCTGCGTGTTTTTGCCGAGCACCATCTTGGTTGGAATATGCAGGAAGTGGACCGTCAAATTGGCGAACAAAGCGGTTTGGAGGTTGCTTCCGACGAGCATATTGCCTTTGAGGGCGACTCGGTTGAACGTATTGTCGTTCCAGGTATGGGCAAACGTGCGCCTATCGTATTAGGCAAGAAAGATTTTGGCGAAATCAGCCCTGAAGAGATGGGTGCGGTTATTGGTTTTGCCAAACCGGAGCGTAGTGCAAAAATCCTGAAAGACAAGATCAGCTACGAGACTGCTTTGCATCAATACAACAAAGCAATCCAAACTTCTGCGAAGCCTGCTGGTCTCATTATCGATGCCTTGCGTCTGGATTATCAGAATGAAGAAGTAGGGCAGTTTGCCAAGCATCTGTGGAAGCTTTACCACTCTTTGGGTCAATATGGCCGTCAAGTAAAAGAACGTATGCTTGGTTGGGGTTATAGCCTTGGTTATCACGAAATTTTTGATGACTTGGAAAAAGGGCCGTCTGAACAGCAAATTAAAGAAATTGGCTTGAAACGTGGTTATATTCAGCCAAGTTCTTTGCAGATGAAAGCCAAATATCGTGAGTTGGTTCAAAAAGACTCTTCAGTTATCAGCGCCAGCTCTTCACCAGCTGATGAAGCTCTGAAAGAAGTGGAATCTTTGTTGGCCTACGGTCAGTTGGATTTGGCTATTGGTACTTTGGAACAGGCTGTTTTGCAGTATCCTCAAGAATCGCAGTTGTACATTATCTTGTTTGATTTGTACGAACGCGTTGAAGATTGGGGACGTTTGGAACAATTTCTGCGCTTGTTGCGTGAACGTGTTGTCAGCCTGCCTGAAGAGGTTGTCTTGGCAATGAGCCGTCTCTTGCAACGAATGAACCAATATTCAAAAAAATAAGATAATCGTAGAAAGTACGAGTGATGAATAATCATTTACCAAAAATTAAAACCATACGGGTTATGCTACAGGAGATGGGTGAGCAACAGCAGGCGGTATTCCGTATGGCATTTAAAATGCACAATACGACGAATTACGTCATCGTTTCCCCTGATTCTGATGAAAAACCGGACTTGATATTGGTTGATACCGATACTCCGGTAGGTGTAGAGGCTTGGAAAGAGTCGAAGAAAACTTATCCGGAAGTACCTGTGGCTATGTTTTCTTCCGAGTTGCCGACAGTAACAACTCCTTATTTGGCTAAGCCGGTCAAATTCGATACCTTGTTTCCTGTTTTGCGCAGCCTGGCTCAAGGCGGCAATGTTTTTGAGCCGTCTGAACAACAAGCGGCTGAAGAGAATAAAAGACAATCAAATTCCGATGGCACAAGAAAAGCAACTATTCGCCGATTTAATCCAAATAAAGGCTTGTTGGGTGCGCTGAAATTTGCCAGTCAAGGACACCAAGATATTGCTGTCTTGCATGAAGGTAAGCCGATATTAATCGTGTTTCCTAGCATCCAGCGAGTACTGTTGACAGTCAGTGCCAACGAGTTAGAGAAATTGTGTAAGAACGATAACTTGGCTGTCGTGTGTAAGGCTGTTCCTGATAATCCTCAATGGAAAGAAAAAGCCAAAGTCACCATTATGTCATGCTTGTGGCAAATGGCTATTTGGACTGGATCAGGCCGTCTGATTTATCCGATGACACCGCAAACTGTCTTTACACTCAAGCGTTGGCCAAACTTAACCCGTTTGGCACATGTTCCGGAATCTATGCGTTTGTCGGCATTTCTGACGAAAACATCTGTTAATCTGAACATCCTCTATAAAGTCATGCCTTTAGAAATGCCTGATATTTTGAACTATTTATCGGCAACATATGTGACAGGCTTTTTGGCGACAGATACAGAGTTTGCAACTGATGCGAACAATACGCCTTCGTTGAACGAACAGATTGATGTGAATAGCAAAGACGTACCTGAAACAGCAATGAGTAAAGAGGCTCAAAAAATTGCCGGTCCGTCGAAAGAACAACCTCGCGGCCTGTTGCAACGCCTGATGCGTAAGTTGCTGGGTAAATCGTAAAGGACACGTCATGAAAGAAAATAAAATTATCTTTACCGGTCCTGTTGGCGTAGGTAAAACCACTGCAATTTCAGCTTTATCTGATGAACCACCGGTTCAAACCGATGCATCCGCATCCGATATGACACTTGTCCGCAAGGGGTACACGACTGTGGCAATGGACTACGGTGTCATTCATTTGGATGAAGAAACCAAGGTTCACCTGTATGGTACGCCTGGTCAGGAGCGTTTTAATTTCATGTGGGAAATTCTGAGCCAAGGCAGTATGGGCTTGGTGCTTCTTTTGGATAATACAAGAAGCAATCCATTGAAAGACTTGCAATTCTTCTTGGATGCATTCCGGGAGTTGCTGAAAAAAGCGCCTTTGGTTGTAGGGGTGACGAAGATGGATATCCGATCCTTACCAAGCGTGGATGTTTATCAAAAATATTTAGCACAGAATAATTTTAATGTACCGGTTTTTGAGATTGATGCGCGTCGAGAAGACGATGTAAAACAATTGGTTACTGCCATGTTGTTCTCAATTGACCCCGGATTAGAGGTATAAGATGGAAGCGACACTCTCTTTACAAGCAAATTTATATCCTAAGATTACACCGGCGGGTGCGTATTATGCTGTTTCAAGTGATACGCCCAGTGCCAGCAGAACTTTATTGTATGGTCTGTTGCGTGCAGAGCCGTCTGAAACCATCAGTAGCGAAAAAATCTTGGCGTGGGCGGATACCAGCGACATCAATACCGCTTTGAACCTGTTGTACCGCCTCCAACGCTTGGAATTTTTGTATGGTGATGAGGAAATCAGCACAGACGATATCCATTTGACTGACGAGCAATTGCCTACATTGTTGGAACAGTTGTCAAATTCTGGCAAAGCTTTATTGGCTGATGAAAACGGTTTGTATTTTGCCAATGCGAATTTCCATCACGAGGCTGCGGAAGAGTTGGGTCTTTTGGCGAGTGAAGTGGCCAAAATGGAAGACAATCACCGTCTTTTGATTCGCAATAACCTGCATATCAATAATAGTGCATGGGGTATTTGTGATCCTTCGGGTCAAAGTGAATTGACCTTTTTCCCCCTGTATATTGGCATGACCAAGCTGATTTTGGTAATTGGCGGAATGCCTGACTTAAATAAAGAGGCTTTTGTTACTTTGGTTAAAGTGCTGTACCACCGATACGGCAGCCGTTGATTTTTGCCTGACCGATATTTATTTTAGAATGGAGCGACTATGCAACAACTATTAATCTCTGTATTAAGCGATTTGAACAATACCTCTGCTGATATCACTGCTTCTGCAGTTATTTCTACAGACGGCCTGCCGATCGCAACCATGCTGCCTTCCCACTTGAATGCAGACCGTGTAGGTGCGATGTCGGCAACGCTTTTGGCATTGGGCAATCGTTCCGTACATGAGTTGGCTTGCGGTGAGTTGGATCAGGTAATGGTTAAAGGTAAAAATGGCTATATTCTGTTGAGTCAAGCAGGTGAAAATGCAGTGTTGGCATTGATGGCAAAAGAAAGTGGTAAATTGGGCTTGATTTTGTTGGATGCGAAACGTGCGGCCAAACAAATTGCTGAAATCTTATAAAAGTTTTATAAATTAAAAAGATATAAAAATATTTTTGTTTTTATATAGATTGTTGCTTGACAGGTTTCTGATATTTTCTATATAATTCCATCTTTAATTCCCCGATAGCTCAGTCGGTAGAGCGACGGACTGTTAATCCGCAGGTCCCTGGTTCGAGCCCAGGTCGGGGAGCCAAATTTTAAAACCACCATGTTACATGGTGGTTTTTATTTTATCTATTGGTTAATATTTTAAGATATTTTGATGATGATTGATTAAATGATTATACTTAATTCATCAGCCTTTATAGGAACAAATTATTAAAGTGCCATCACAACCATCCATATGAAAGTGGAAAAGACTTTTGGAGAGCTATAAATCGTAGCAATCCAAAAGATAAAACAATTTATGAAGTAAAATAATTTATGAAAGGTTAAAAATGATTTACTCAGCAAAGCTAAAAAAAATGGATGAAAGAATTGAGGAATTTGCATATTTTTCTATAGAAAATAACGATCTATATTGTTTCCTTAATTGTTGTCCAATGGCTATTGAAGTGAATAAAGTTTACAATGTGGAGCTTGACTATTTCATTGTTGATGAGTTTATATTGGAAGAGGTTAATACAGATGAATCTGTTATTATTCCTTTTGAAAGAATAGGTAATAGTACACAATATAAGATAACAGGTAGGCTAGATGGCAATACATTTACAGCTGGAAATATTTGCTTTGAAGATGATGCTCTTCAATTAGAATATTCTTATTTAGATGGTAGATTAATTACTTTAACTGTATGGAGATTAAATATATCTGTAATTTCTGAAAGTGTATAATCGGGAAAACTTATATTTTCTAAGAAAATTATTGCCTATATAAATCGTGCCGTCTGAAAAGAATCCCAATTTTTCAGACGGCTTGAGACCTTGGCAAAATCCCCTAAATTTCTACCCAGGTATTTAGGGAGGGGTTCTTATGAGAATCTTCTTTCAGTAAACCGAACAAGCCATGATCACCAAATACATCGACCGATTCCCTTTGTTAAATCTGGAGAAAGTGATTGATTGACAGCTGTAGTCTGTTTTTAAAAGAAAATATGCTGTAAGACTTTGCCTTTCTTTCGTCAAACTGATAAACTGTTTACCATTATTTTTGACTGAGGCATAAATTTTTCATGAAAGACGCAGAGAAGAGTAGTTGTTATACCGCTTCTTTCCCTTTATTTATGTCCGAATTTTGGCAGTCTGTCCGTTTTAAGCGGAACGGCTGCCTTTTTGTATTTTAAAGGAACACGATCATTATGGATTTCAGTTGGTTGGCAGAGCCGCATACTTGGATAGGCTTTGCCACGCTTCTGGTTTTGGAAGTTGTTTTAGGTATTGATAACCTTGTTTTCGTAGCGATTTTGGCAAACAAGGTTAAACAGTCGCAACGTGATAGGGCGCGGATAACGGGCTTGGGTTTGGCCGTTGTTATTCGGATTTTCATGCTGGGCTTTATGGCGCACATCATGACGCTGACGCGTCCTTTGTTTGAGCTGGGCGGCTTGGAGATTTCCGGTAAAGATATGATTATGTTTGCCGGCGGTATTTTCCTGCTTTATAAAGCGACTACCGAGCTGCACGAACGCCTTGAAGGCCACAATCAATTTGCTGTTGCTGAAGAGCAGAAGAAGCATTCTGCTTTTTGGGGCGTTGTGGCGCAAATCTTGATTTTAGATGCGGTTTTCTCTATCGATTCTGTCATTACGGCAGTGGCGATGGTGGATCATATTGTGGTGGCAATGGGTGCGGTTGTTGTGGCGATGACGGTGATGATTTCCGCCAGCAAACCGTTGACTGCCTTTGTGGACAAGCATCCGACCGTTGTGATGTTGTGTTTGGGTTTCTTGTTGATGATTGGTTTCAGCCTGATTGCGGAGGCCTTCCATTTCCATATTCCGAAAGGCTATTTGTATGCGGCGATCGGCTTCTCGATTTTGATCGAACTGTTTAATCAGGTTTCGCAAAAAAATGCCCGCAAAAATGACTACATCAGCACTTCTTGGCGTAAGCGTACCGCTGAAAATGTGTTGGGTATGATGGGTATCCGCGAAAGCATTTTGGCAAAAGCAGGCGATAATGGCGGTGATGACGAGCATTTTGAAGAAAACGAAAAATCCATGATTCGCAGCGTGCTGACTTTGGCGGAGCGTCCGATTATGGGCGTGATGATTCCGCGTCGGGAAATTGAGAAATTGGATATTTCCCAAAGTCGGGAAGAACAAAATACGCAGTTGAAAAATACGCCGTATAGCCGTTTGTTGGTTGTCGGTAAGGCGGGTGTAGATGAGCCTTTGGGCTATATCAGTAAAAAAGATTTGCTGAACCAGCTGCTTGAATTGGGTGAAATCAATATTCAGACGGCCTTGCGCCAACCATTGATTTTGCCGGACAGTACGACGGCGTTGAATGCGATTGAATTGTTCCGTCAAAGCAGCGCGGATTATGCGTTGGTGGTGGATGAATTTGGCGCAGTGTTGGGTATGGTGACCATGAAAGATTTGTTGGAAACCATTGCCGGTGAATTCCCCGAGGAATTCGAGCGTGAGGAGGAAGAAGCTGCTCCGGCCAGTCAGGATGAAACGCTGTCTGTGGATGGTGCATTGGAGTATGTGGAATTGGCTTCTCAATTAAATCTGCCTGCCCAAGAGGAAGATGCGGACTTCCATACCGTTGCCGGCTTGATTATGGAAGAATTGCAAAGTATTCCTGATGTGGGCGACTTCATCGATTATCATGGCTGGCGTTTTGAAGTGGTTGAGAAGGACGGACAACGGATTGCCCGTGTAAAAATTAATCGTTTGCCGGAAGAAGAATAAGTAAAGGCTAATATAGTAAAGGCCGTCTGAAAATGTTCAGACGGCCTTTTTATTTATTCAGTTTTAGTTGCCGTAATGTCCCGAACCTAAGATTCGGTGTGAATGTGCGCCGGTTGCATGATGGGGATTGCTTGGAACTTGATTGCACCAACAGGCTGCAAGCCAGGCGAAAGCGGCGGCTTCGACCCATTGTGGGTCAAGATGGAGCTTGGCTGTGCTGTGCAATTTGGTGTCGGGAGAAAACAGGGTTTCCAAGTCTTGCATCAAAACCGGATTGCGGATGCCGCCGCCGCAGATATAAAGATGATGAATCGCCGGAGCAGCTTGTTTGGTCGCATCAAAAATGGTTTGTGCGGTATAAAAGACCAATGTGCGTATCACATCTTCCGGCTTTTCATTACCTTTCAGACGGCCTTGAAGCCAGCTTAGGGAAAACAATTCTCGGCCTGTGCTTTTCGGATAAGGGCGGCTGAAGTAAGGATGGTCGAGTAGGGAAGCGAGCAGGTCTGGGAGGACTTTGCCTTGTACGGCTTTTTCCCCGTTTTTGTCGTAAGGCTGTCGCCAAATATGTTGCATCCATGCATCCATCAGCATATTGCCGGGGCCGGTATCGAAGCCGAAAGAAGGGCTGTCGGGTGGGAGGATGCTGATATTGGAAATGCCGCCAATGTTGAGTACGGCACGGGTTTCATTCGCATCTTGAAACAGTGCTTCGTGAAAAGCGGGGACGAGGGGCGCACCTTGACCATTGCAGGCAAGGTCGCGACTGCGGAAGTCGCCGACCGTGAAAATGCCGGTTAGTTCGGCCAATAGGGGGAGGTTGACCAGTTGAATGCTGTAACCGTGTTCAGGCGCATGGCGGATGGTTTGTCCGTGGCAGCCGATTGCGGCAATGTCTTTGGCCGACAGGTTTTGTTCTGCCAATAGTTGTTGGACGGTTTGGGCGTATAGGTGGCTGAGTGTTTGCGCCAGGATATTGCTTCTGTGCAATTCATTTTCGCCTATGTCTTGCAGTGCCAATAATTCTTGGCGCAGGCCGTCTGAATAGGGTAGAAAGCTATGAGCAACGGCGCGTTGCCATTGCTTGCCCTGCATTTGAATCAGTACGGCATCGGCACCGTCCATGCTGGTTCCGGACATGATGCCGATATAGTATTGGGGTTGCATTTCGGTTACAGAAAGAGAAGGTAAAATGACATTTTAACGCCTTTTGACGTTTTTACGGGAATTTCGGCATTTAATGTAAATAGTTGGTGCAAGAAAGATTACAAAGAGGTTAAAATAACGCGACTCAACATGTTTTCCAAAAGGAAACTTTCCATGGCTCAAACTCGGTCGAGTGCGAACTTGAAGCTGATTAATACGGTTTTTGCCGCTATGCTTGTGAGCATGGTCGGCTATTTTATTTATTGGGGCTTGGGTTATACCCACTACAACCACTCCGGCCTGTTTATCCTTGCTACCTTTTTCGGCGTCTTTATGGCGTTTAATGTGGGTGGTAACGATATTGCCAACTCTTTCGGTACAAGTGTCGGCTCCGGCACATTGACCATTCCGCAAGCTTTGTTGATTGCGGCAGTATTTGAAGTCAGCGGTGCAGTGATTGCTGGCGGCGAGGTAACAGATACCATCCGTAAGGGTATTGTCGATTTGAATGGCATGCATCTGGATCCGATGCAGTTTGTCTTTATTATGATGTCTGCGCTTTTGGCTGCCGCATTGTGGCTGCTTTTTGCATCGCGCAAAGGCCTGCCGGTTTCCACGACACATGCCATTATCGGCGGTATCGTCGGTAGCGCCTTGTGTATGGCGGCATTGAACGGTGTGGATTCCGTTGCGTTGATTCAATGGGACAAGTTGGGCGAAATTGCCTTGTCTTGGATTTTGTCTCCCGTATTGGGCGGTATCGTTTCCTATCTGTTGTTTTCACGAATTAAGAAAAACGTTTTGGACTACAACTCTTGGGCTGATAATACGCTCAAAGGCATCAAGCTGGAGAAGAAAGCCTATAAAGAAGAGCATCGCCTGTTTTTTGAAGCCTTAAGTGAATCTGAAAAAGTCGAATACGCCACCAAAATGGCGCACGATGCCCAAATTTATGATGAACCGGACTTTGATCCTGCAGAATTGCAGTCTGAGTATTATCGCGGTCTGCACCGCTTTGACAGCCGTAAGGGTGAAGTAGATTCTTACAGAGCCCTGCATTCTTGGGTACCGTTTATTGCTTCTGTCGGCGGCATGATGATTGCGGCCATGTTGATTTTCAAAGGTCTGAAAAATCTGCATTTGGGCATGAGCAATGTAAACAGTTTCTTGACCATTTTCATGATCGGCGCGGCTATTTGGATGGGTACGTTTGTATTTGCCAAAAGTTTGAAACGCAAAGATTTGGATAAATCGACTTTCCAAATGTTCTCATGGATGCAGGTATTTACTGCTTGCGGTTTTGCATTCAGCCATGGAGCGAACGATATTGCCAATGCGATTGGTCCGTTTGCTGCGATTATGGATGTGTTGCGTACCAACAGTATTACCGCTCAAAACGCCGTGCCGCCAATTGCCATGTTAACTTTCGGTATCGCTTTGATCGTCGGCTTGTGGTTTGTCGGCAAAGAAGTGATTAAAACCGTAGGCACCAGCTTGGCAGAAATGCACCCTGCCTCCGGCTTCTCAGCAGAGCTTTCGGCCGCCGCCGTCGTGATGGCCGCATCATTTATGGGCTTGCCTGTTTCCAGTACCCATATCTTGGTGGGTGCAGTTTTGGGTATCGGCTTGGTTAACCGCAATGCCAACTGGAAATTGATGAAACCGATCGGCCTTGCTTGGGTAATTACCTTGCCTGCCGCTGCCGTTTTGTCTGTTGTTAGCTATTTGGTTTTGCAAGCAGTGTTTTAATTGATTATTTGATTTAAAAAGGCAGTCTGAAAGATGTTTCAGACGGCCTTTATTTATGTTCATTAAAAGGAGATTTTAGTTTGTTTTAATGTCGAACAAATAATGTTGTTCAATATTTAAATTGATGCAAGAATAATCAGCGTAATAAAAAAATACCTTTTGGGAATATCTTAGAAAAATTTTTGGTTTCAAAACTTGGAGTAGTGAGGCAAACAAAGCTATTTTTAATCAGCCAACTATAAGATTAATGCAATAAAAAGCCCCAATCCATCGACGTTAAAGATGTCGTATTGAATTGGGACTTTATTTAGCGCAAGCCTTATCAGGCCGTCTGAACATTATTCAGCAGCTTCATTGGTCTCAGCTTGCGCAGGAGCCGCTTCTGCTTCAGCGGTAGCCTTAGCGGCTTGACGTTCGGCTTGTGCAGCCAATGCCTGTTGAACGGCTGGGTGTTGTTGGGCGATGGTTTGTTCTTCTGCGCTGACTTCGCCTTTGAAGCGGTTGTTCAAGTCAAAACGTTTGCCGCCGCGAGCCAGGGCTTTCAGATAGCGCGGACGGCGGCAGTGGTTGGCCAGTACGCGTGCAATCAGTGCAGGGTCGTATTGGGGCAGGGCGGCAACCAAGTCTTGGTCGATACCGACGGCCAACGGTTTGAATCGTTTGAATACATCATATTTGCCGTAGATGTGGTCGGCAATCATGTCTGTCTGTTTTTTCTTGCTCATGGTTTGGACGGCAGATTTCAGCGCAGCGCCCAAAGCGGTTTCTTGTGCCATTGCGGTTGTATTCCTCTAATATAAATCCGTATTTTCGTCATACGGCAATAAGGTGCTATTGTAGTATAAAGACAGTGATTTGGCTAAATTTTTCTGAGAATATTCAGAAATAAACGGTTATTTCTTCAGTTTGGCAATGTCCGGTGTATTTACCTGAACGTCGGCATTTTGCGCACGATGGCGTAAGGCGTGGTCAATCAATACCAAGGCCAGCATGGCTTCTGCAATCGGAGCGGCGCGTAATCCGACGCAGGGGTCGTGGCGGCCGTGTGTGGCAAGCTCGACAGGGTTGCCTTCTATGTCAATACTGCGGCGCGGTGTGGCGATGGAACTGGTCGGTTTGATGGCAATATTCACATGAATGTCTTGTCCTGTGCTGATGCCGCCCAAGATGCCGCCTGAGTGGTTGGATAGAAAACCTTGAGGCGTGAGCTCATCGCCATGCTCGCTGCCGCGTTGCGTTACGCTATCAAAACCTGCACCGATTTCAACGCCTTTGACGGCATTAATGCCCATCATGGCATAGGCAATTTCTGCATCGAGGCGGTCAAAAACCGGTTCGCCCAAGCCGACAGGGACGTTGGCTGCTTCGATATGAAGTTTTGCGCCGACAGAATCCAATGATTTGCGCACGCTGTCCATATAGTTTTCCAAGTCCTCAATTTGGCTTTGGTTTGCAGCAAAAAAAGGATTTTGGGAAATATATTCGTAACCTTCAAACTGGATTTCTTTTTCACCGACTTGGGTAACGTAGGCGGTAATTTCAGTACCGAATTTTTCTTTCAGCCATTTTTTTGCAACTGCTCCGGCTGCAACGCGGGCAGCGGTTTCGCGGGCGGAACTTCTACCGCCGCCGCGATAGTCGCGTGTACCGTATTTGTGCCAGTAGGTGTAATCTGCATGTCCAGGGCGGAAACTGGTGGCGATATTGCCATAGTCTTTGCTGCGTTGGTCGGTATTGCGGATTAGGAGGGCGATGGGTGTGCCGGTGGTTTTGCCTTCGAATACGCCGGAGAGGATTTCGACTTGGTCGGCTTCGCGGCGTTGGGTAACGTGGCGGCTGGTGCCGGGTTTGCGCCGGTCGAGGTCAAACTGGATATCTGCTTCACTCAATTCTAATCCGGGCGGGCAGCCGTCAATGATGCAGCCCAAGCCTGCGCCGTGGCTTTCGCCGAAAGTGGTAACGGTAAAGATTTGTCCGAAGGTGTTGCCTGCCATAGGGATACTCTTTTGAAATTGGGTTTGGAAATTTTTTGCTGATTTGGATAATTCTCAGGCCGTCTGAACGGTGAAACGAGAATCTTTGATTTCGTTTTTACACTTGTTCAGACGGCCTTTTGAGATGACTGCTTAGTTCAATTTACCGTGGCACTGTTTGTATTTCAGGCCGCTGCCGCAAGGGCAAGGATCGTTGCGGTGAACAATCAGACCGTTTTGTGCAAGCGCTTCAGGGCTGAAGTCTGTGCCGTCAGGATCGAACGCTTCGGTAACCAAATCGGTTTGCGATTGACCGAGCAATTCTTCCATATCAGGCGCATCGGAGTGGACGGTTTGAACATCGCTGACGCTTTGTGCGGCAGTGTGGTCGTATTCGCTGTTACGCTCGATTTGAACGGCAGTCAGCAAAGCGGCAATGTTTTGTTTGATACCGCGCCACAGGTTTTCAAACATAGCGAAAGCTTCGCGTTTGTATTCCTGTTTTGGATTTTTCTGAGCATAGCTGCGCAGATGGATACCTTGGCGCAAGTAGTCCATAGCGGCGAGGTGCTCGCGCCATTGGTTGTCGATAACTTGCAGCATAACATTGCGTTCGAAGTCAGACATAGCCTGTTTGCCGACCAATTCGACTTTTTCGGCATATTCGTCTTCGATGCGCTTGATGAGGCGTTCTTTAATGTCTTGGTTGTCCAAAGTGCTGTCTTCTTTTAGCCAGCCTTTAATATCGACATGCAGGCGGAAATCGGCGGCAAGTTGGTGCTCCAGTGCCGGAATGTCCCATTGCTCTTCCATGCTGTCAGGTGGGATGTGGTAATCAACCAAGTCGCTGATAACGTCGGCGCGGATTTCGCGGGTCAAATCGCTGACGTCTTTGCTGGTCAGGATTTCGTTACGTTGATGGTAAATCACTTTACGTTGGTCATTGGCAACGTCATCGTATTCCAAAACTTGTTTACGCATATCGAAGTTGCGGCCTTCGACTTTACGTTGTGCGCCTTCGATTTGACGGGTCAGAAGGCCGTGTTCGATGGCAACGCCGCGCTCAGGTGCCAGACGGTTGAGGATGGCGGCGGCACGGTCGAGCGCAAAGAGGCGCAACAATGGGTCTTCAAACGACAGATAGAAACGGCTGGAGCCGGGGTCGCCCTGACGGCCCGCGCGACCGCGCAACTGGTTGTCGATACGGCGGCTTTCATGGCGTTCTGTACCGATAATGTGCAAACCGCCTGCGGCCACAACTTGGTCGTGTTCGGCTTGCCAACCGCTTTCAAGGGCGGAAATTTGCGCTTGTTTTTGCTGTTCGCTCAAGGTTTCATCGGCACGGATGGCTTCGATTTGATGTTTGAGGTTGCCGCCCAAGACAATATCGGTACCGCGGCCGGCCATGTTGGTGGCAACGGTAATTGCACCGACTTTACCGGCTTGGGCCACAATCAATGCCTCGCGCTCGTGTTCTTTGGCGTTCAGAACGTTATGCGGCAGACCTGCTTTGTGTAACAAGTCAGAAACCAGTTCGGAGTTTTCGATGCTGGTTGTACCGACCAAAACCGGTTGGCCGTTTTTATGGCATTCGGCGATGTCTTTGACGACGGCTTCAAATTTTTCTTCGGCTGAACGGAAGATTTGGTCGTTGAAGTCTTTACGTTGTACAGGACGGTTGGTCGGGATGATGACGGTTTCGAGGTTGTAAATGCTTTGGAACTCGAAGGCTTCGGTATCGGCCGTACCGGTCATACCGGACAGTTTGTTGTACAGGCGGAAGTAGTTTTGGAAGGTAATAGAGGCAAGCGTTTGGTTTTCGCGTTTGATTTCTACGCCTTCTTTAGCTTCAACAGCTTGGTGCAAGCCTTCGGACCAGCGGCGGCCGGCCATCAGACGGCCTGTAAATTCGTCCACAATCACGATTTCGCCGTCTTGGATGACGTAGTGTTGGTCCTTGTGGAACAGGGTGTGTGCGCGCAATGCAGCCATGAGGTGGTGCATCAGGGAAATATTGGCGGCAGAGTAGAGCGAATCGTTTTCCTGCAATAAGCCCATTTGGGTCAGGATTTGTTCGGCGTGTTCGTGACCGGCTTCGCTCAGGATAACTTGGTGTGCTTTTTCATCTACCCAGTAATCGCCTTCGCCTTCTTCGGTTTCTTGGCGGATAAGGTGGGCAGGAACGGAGTTCATCACGCGGTAGAGCTGGATGTTGTCATCCGCCTGTCCGGAAATAATCAGTGGCGTCCGCGCTTCGTCAATCAGAATGGAGTCCACTTCGTCGACTACGGCAAAGTTCAATTCGCGTTGAACTTTGTCGTATTGGTCGGTAACCATATTGTCGCGCAGGTAGTCGAAACCGAATTCGTTGTTTGTACCGTAAGTAATGTCGGCACCGTAAGCAGTCTGGCGTTCGAAAGGTTGCAAATCGGCGACGATCACGCCGACGCTCAAGCCTAAGAAATTGTATAACGGCTCCATAATGCTCGCGTCACGGGAGGCGAGGTAGTCGTTGACGGTAACGACGTGTACGCCTTTTCCTGACAATGCATTCAGGTAAACGGCAAGGGTGGCTACCAGAGTTTTACCTTCACCGGTACGCATTTCGGCGATTTTGCCGTTGTGCAGGACCATACCGCCGATCAGCTGTACATCGAAGTGGCGCATGCCCAATACACGGCTCGAAGCTTCGCGGCAGACGGCAAAGGCTTCGACCAAAATGTCGTCCAAGCTTTGTCCGTCGGCGAGACGTTGTTTGAATTCGGCTGTTTTAGCTTGCAGTTCTGCATCGCTCAATGCCTGCATTTGTTTCTCAAGCGCGTTGATTTTGGCAACGGATTTACGATATTGTTTCAGCAGGCGGTCGTTGCGGCTGCCGAAGATTTTCTTAGCAATGTTTGTCAGCATGAATAATTCCTGCGCCTTGATATAATAGTGGGCGAAACTGGGATTTTAACACAAGCGCTTGTATAACGCGGTAATGCTGTTTGAAATAAAGGCGGTTTTGCTGTATTTCAATTGTAATTGTTTGGTTAATTCACTGAGAGGCCGTCTGAAACTATGGATTTAGCACAATTAGGCAAGCGCGATCATTTATTGGCGGGCTTGTTGCAACAATCGCAACAATGGCGGAAATTGGATGCAAAAATCAAAACGGTTTTGCCAGTCAACCTACATCCGCATTTTCAGACGGCCTGCGTAGAAGACGGAAGATTGGTCTTGCTTGCCGCCAACAATATGGCTGCTTCGCGTTTGAAAATGATCCTGCCCGCCATGTTACCCAAGTTGCAAACATTGCATGCAGGCGTCAGGGAAGTGGTGGTCCGGGTGGTCCCCAAGCCTCCGGCTCGGCCGAAAACCAATGGTTTGAGATTGAGTGAGGTAGCTTTAGACAGCTTCGATGAGACGGCTGCCAAATTGGAAGGCAAACATCCCGAATTGGCGGCGGCATTGGCAGAATTGGTACGCAAGCACAGCCGTTAAAATCATGCCAGATAAGATTATGGTTAATAAATGTTAAAACTTATATCGTTCGGCTGATAGCGTCTAATACTAAAGAAATACGACCTAAAAAGTATCTGTTTTCTTTTAGGTAAACTGATGTAAACTTGGCTTGAAACTTTGATTTCGTGTGAAGTTTGTAGCAAAATAACGCCTGAATTTCACATCACGCTATACGGATAAATTTTAGTTTGGCGTTTGCCTTTTATTAATATATTCGTGTGGTGCTGTTAATAGAACTTAACAAAACTCTCATCATTAGGAGATACATCAATGAAAGCTTATCTGGCTCTGATTTCCGCTGCCGTTATCGGCTTGGCTGCATGCTCTCAAGAAGCTGCAAAACCTGCTGAAGCCCCTGCTGCTTCTGCCGCTTCTGAAGCTGCCCCTGCAGAAACTACTGCACCTGCCGATGCAGCTCCTGCTTCTGAAGCCGCTTCAGCCGACGCTGCCGCCGCTCCTGCTGTCGGCAACTGCGCGACTACTGTTGAAGCCAACGACGCTATGCAGTTCAACACTAAAGAAATCCAAGTAAGCAAAGCTTGTAAAGAATTCACCATCACCCTGAAACACACCGGTACCCAACCTAAAACCAGCATGGGCCACAACATCGTCATCGGTAAAGCTGAAGACATGGACGGTATTTTCAAAGACGGTGCCGGTGCTGCTGACACTGACTACGTTAAACCTGATGATGCACGCGTTGTTGCCCACACCAAACTGATCGGTGGTGGCGAAGAAGCTTCCCTGACTCTGGATCCTGCTAAATTGGCCGGCGGCGAATATAAATTTGCTTGTACCTTCCCAGGTCACGGCGCTTTGATGAACGGTAAAGTTACTTTGGTTGACTAATCCGCCTAAAGCTCGAAAACAGACAGCCTGCCTTGCGCAGGCTGTTTTGTTATAATCTGGAAACATTAATTTAAGAATAAATCCTATGAATCCGTTTGAAACCAAAAGCGTTACTTTTGCCGAACCCATTGAAATGCTGTACGCCTGCCACGGCAAAGTGCGCCGTTTCTGCAATCAGGTTGCCATGTTGTCGGACTATATTGCCGAAAATGGCTGCAATCAGGTTGTTTTGCAAACCATCCGCCAAATTGCCCAGTATTTCAACGTTGCCGCGCCGTTGCACCATGAAGATGAAGAAGAAAACTTCTTTCCGCTTTTGTTGCAATATGCACCGCAAGCTCAAGAAAGCGTTGACGAGCTGTTGCGCCAACATGTCAGCCTGCATGGCAACTGGGACGGCGTAGCGGCTGAATTTGCCAAGCTTGAAGCGGATAACGCCTATATCCCTGATGCCGAAGCATTCAAACGTTTTGTCGCAGGATATGATGTTCATCTGGCGATTGAAGAGCCGCTGTTTGATATGGGCAAAACCTTTATCCCCAAAGAAAAACTGACCGAAATCGGCGAAATTATGGCCGCACGCCGCCGCAAATAAGGCCGTCTGAAACAATCGTCTCAAGGAATACACTATGCTGACCCCAAAAAGTTGCGATTTGTTCAATATCCCTTTTTTCCAGTTTTCCCAGCTTAAAAAATACCAGCCTGAAAGCATTCCGCAAATCAAGGCAGACTATAAAGAAAACTGGCAGGTATGGCAGCAGCTGATCCAGCAGGTTGCCGCCGAATTGGGTGCGCCGTTTGCACCGCCGCATATCGAACGCTGGTGTAACGGCTGGCAGGTGCGCGCTCATTTCTTTGCGTATTTCAAATACGAACAATATAAAAATTCCGCAGCGATTTTATCGATTTTGCTGAATCGCCGCCGTCTGAGTGTCAGCTTGGACTGGCATTGCTATAAAGCCGATGTTTCCCCCATTGCGTTGCCTGATTACAACCGCTGGCTGGATAATTTTGATACTGAAAAATACGCTTCATTCGATATGTGGCATGGTGCGGAAAGCGAATATGACGATTATCGTACCGTCGCCCAACAAAGCGACGGCGATAGAAAGCTTCGAGACGACAAAGATTTCTTCTGTATCGGAAAACACATCGAACGCGATGATTTGGGCAAGCAGGATGTCGTGAAATGGATAGTGGAAACAGTGGAAGAATTACTGCCGCTTTATGAAGCTTGCCATGGAAAATAACTCAGAATACCGAAAGGCAGACTGCCTATTCAGCATCTTCAAATAAATTCAAGGCCGTCTGAAAATCACATTCAGAACGTTTCAGATGGTCTGTTTCTCAAAGTGAACAAATATGACCGAAACTCAATCCCTAGAGCTTGCCAAAGAGCTGATTTCTCGCCCGTCCGTTACGCCGGATGACCAAAACTGCCAACAACTGCTGGCCGAACGCCTGCAAAAAATCGGTTTTGCCGTAGAAGAGCTTCATTTTGGCGACACTAAAAATGTCTGGTTGCGCCGCGGTACTCAGGCTCCGGTGTTCTGCTTTGCCGGACATACCGACGTCGTGCCGACAGGTCCTGTTGAAAAATGGGATTCGCCTCCGTTTGAACCGACCGAGCGTGAAGGCCGTCTGTATGGTCGCGGCGCGGCGGATATGAAAACCAGCATTGCCTGTTTCGTTACCGCCTGCGAACGCTTCGTTGCCGAAAATCCCGATCATCAAGGCAGCATTGCACTCTTGATTACTTCGGACGAAGAGGGCGATGCGCTGGACGGCACGACCAAAGTCGTCGATGTGTTGAAAGCGCGCGGCGAGTTGATTGATTACTGTATCGTCGGCGAACCGACTGCCGTAGATAAATTGGGCGATATGTTGAAAAACGGCCGCCGCGGCTCGTTGTCGGGCAACCTGACCGTCAAAGGCAAGCAAGGCCATATTGCCTATCCGCATTTGGCAATCAATCCCGTGCATACTTTTGCCCCGGCCTTGTTAGAGCTGACACAAGAAGTCTGGGATGAGGGCAACGAATACTTCCCCCCGACCAGTTTCCAAATTTCCAATATCAACGGCGGCACAGGCGCGACCAATGTGATTCCGGGTGAGCTGAACGTCAAATTCAATTTCCGCTTTTCTACCGAGTCCACCGAAGAAGGGCTGAAACAACGCGTTCACGCCATTTTGGACAAACATGGCGTGCAATACGATTTGCAATGGTCTTGCTCAGGCCAACCTTTCCTGACTCAGGCCGGAAAACTGACTGATGTGGCGCGCGAAGCCATTGCCGAGATTTGTGGTGTTGAGGCTGAATTGTCCACCACCGGCGGTACTTCGGACGGACGCTTCATCAAAGCCATTGCGAAAGAACTCATCGAGTTAGGCCCATCCAACGCGACCATCCACCAAATCAACGAAAACGTACGTTTGGAAGATATTCCGAAGCTGTCGGCAGTGTATGAGGGTATGTTGAAACGTTTGTTGAAGTGAAAAAGGCCTGTAGGCTTTGAAAAACGATAGGGCGATACGATTCTTTTGCTCTTTTTGTTTTCTCCTAAGTTATCGATAATTGGACAAGGCAAAATATGATTACTCTGCCTTCTTTAAATGCGCTTCCATCAAAGTGGAATGAAATCCGAGAGCAGTTGGGAACCGACTTTCCCACCGACCTCGAAGCCCTACTGCACGAGCGGTTGACGGAACATGAAGCCAAGCAGTTTGAGCAGGATTTTATTGACTGTATCGGTTGTACGCCTGAGGAATATGTCCGTATCCGCCGAGCTGTCCGACTGTTGGAAACGCGTTATCCGGATAGTCCGCACGAACTGACTGCGGCAGCGGTTGCCACGCCGTTGGGCGAGATGTTGGCGGTGTTCGGCAGTAAGGGTTTGTGTCTGCTGGAATTTGTCGGGCAGAAATATATGGAACAGGAAATCATGGCTGTCCAAAAAGCTTTGCGTGGGCAGTTTATTTTCCAAGAAAATGAGCAAACGCAACTTTTGCGCCAAGAATTGGATTTATACTTTCAAGGCCGTCTGAAAGTTTTTGCGACGCCTTTGGAAACGATAGGTACAGCCTTTCAGCAGCAGGTGTGGAATGCGCTACTGACCATTCCTTACGGCGAAACGCGCAGCTACAAGGAGCAGGCGCAGCAGTTGGGTAATCCCAAAGCCATTCGCGCCGTTGCCGCTGCAAACGGACAGAACAAGGTGTCTATCCTGATTCCCTGCCACCGCGTTATCGGCAGCGACGGTAAGCTGACCGGCTACGCAGGCGGTTTGAACCGCAAACAATCGTTGCTTGCCTTGGA
>ERZ773207.166-NODE-166-length-24166-cov-16.993945_pt1 | contig 24166 bp, 19 predicted proteins | sample MGYA00580997_ERZ773207 | MGnify/ENA primary metagenome ERZ773207 (study PRJEB29015, sample SAMEA2738170) | human oral metagenome | biome: human oral; feature: human-associated habitat; material: saliva | place: China | collected 2239 ... | reverse complement strand
GGTCTGATGGTTCCTTCCACTACGACACTCCGGCGAGCCGTGGCGCCTACTTTACTTTCCTTTATCGTGCTGCGGGTAGCCCCAAGGTAACTTTGGAATCCCTGGATGAGGCGAATGCTGTGCGTGCTGAGAAAGGCGCTGCTCCCATCAAGGAGGGGAGTGAGTTGCATCGAGCAATGAGCTGGGTTTATCAGCATGCTTTAAGAAATTTCGGTGATGACCTCGAGGGTATCTGGTTGGGTATTAATAACACCGAGTACAAGAGGTGGGAAATCAATAGAACACCGGATTTCTATTACGCTTCGTACCCCACTATTTTCACCCCTCTCATGATTCTTGATTACCGTGAGGAGTTGGCACCGATTGTGGCTCGTCTGCAGTCGCTGTCCTAACGGCAGGTGAGCGGGAGGGCTTGCTGGGGGCGTGTTCCCCGTGTCTGGTTCGTGCGATTTTTCGTGCGTGCTGGAGGCGGTGGGCACGCCCCTTTTTTGTTGCATCTTTCGCCTTTGTTGTGTCTTTCGCCGCATCCGCCTGCACGCCGGGTGTAGTTGATTGCGCGAGGTGCAGATTCCGAGTATGTTCAAAGAAATTCACTCTTCTTCCGTTCTCACACCTTTCACCGAGGATAGAAAATGAAGAAAAACCTTTCGACCCGCGGCGCGGCGGCACTGTTGGCACTGACTATGGGCTTCATGGGTCAGGGCGTGGCCCAGGCTGCGCATATTGATCCGAAACCTGCACAGCCTACTGAAGAATCCAAGGCTAATGTCAACTGTTTCGAAATGTACGGCGAATACGGCAGGAACGCTATGAACAGTTGGCAGTGGGCGGAGTGCACCGGCCTGATTACGAAGGAGCAGGCTGTTGAGCTGGACAACATCGATGAGTGGTCCCTGCCGAATGAGGTCATGACCATTTCGCGCGGCCGTTTGCTGGAGTACCTGTATCAGCTGGCTGGCTCACCCGAGGTGAAGAACTTGCCGGAGAAGTCCCCGTACACCGACCTGACTCCGGACGATGCGCGCTATAAGGTTGCTATTTGGGCGACCCGGGTGGGTTTGACCACCGGTTGGTCTGATGGTTCCTTCCACTACGACACTCCGGCGAGCCGTGGCGCCTACTTTACCTTCCTCTATCGTGCCGCGGGTAGCCCCAAGGTAACTCTGGAGCCCCTGGGTATGGCGAATGCTGCGCGATATAAGAAGCGTTTTGCCCCCATTAAGCGGGGTAGTGAGTTGCACCGAGCAATGAGCTGGGCGTACCAGCATGCAATGGCGAAGCGGGAGGATTATGACCTGCCTATGAACTTCAACTACCCCAGCGCCGATTACGTGACATGGGACGCCTACAGGGTGCCGGATTTCTACTTCGCTTCGCACCGCACTATTTTTATTCCTCTTATGATTCTGGACAGTCATGAGGAGTTGGCACCGATTGTGGCTCGTCTGCAGTCGCTGTCATAGCGGTAGGTGAGCGGAGGGGGCGTGTTCTCCGCGTCTGGTTTGTGCGATTTTTCGTGCGTGCTGGAGGCGGTGGGCACGCCCCCTTTTTGTGCTCCTTGATTGTGTTCGGAGGTTCCGGGAAGGGCGTGTGTAACCGAACTATTCTTCGGAAAATAGCCTCAGAGGGCTTCTTGAGGTGCTAATATAGGCGTATTACGAAGAATAGTTCGTATAACCTGAGGTTCTGCAGCGGTGAGGAGGAAACCCCTATGGCATTCGACGCAATAGGGTTTGCGCAGGAATTTGGCGCCCAGGTTCGCGCCGTCCGCAAGTACGAAAAAATCACCCAAATGGAGTTGGCGTGGATGGTCGGGCTCAGCGATAAAACAATCCGCGATATTGAGCGTGGGCTGCCCGGCCCGTCAATTGGCGCGGTCCTCAAGGTCGCCCAAGAGCTCGGCATCGAGCTGACTATTGCCAACCCCCTCACCTAACCCCTCCCCACACCCGTGCTAGAAGGCTGAACTGGAGAAAAGCCATGACAGATGAACTTATGGCAGATGTCTATAAAGATGGTGTTCTCGCCGCATATTTGAGGCGAGATGCTAATGGGTTGATTCATTTCACCTACCGAGCAGAATATGGTGGTCCGGCAGTTGCTACGAGCCTGCCTTTGGGTACGGAATATACTGCAGAATCAATTCCTCCTTTCTTTCAGAATCTTTTGCCCGAAGGCTATAGGCTTGACGTTGTCAGTTCCGAGAAAAAAATCAGCAAAAATAACACCCTGGGCTTATTGCTCGTGATTGGTTCTGACGTTCCAGGCGATGTGCAAATTATTGAGCACGGGCGGGAACTGTACACCGCCCCTGCCGCATTGGTGAACAACCCTGAGGTCGTTTCCTTTGCGGAACTTATGGGCACGGTTGACCGCCGAGGACTGCCTGGCGTTCAAGAAAAGCTGAGCGCCGTCATGAAAACCCTGCCCGTGCATTGGACGGGCGCTGGCTACGATGCGCTTCTGAAAATCAGCCCGCAACGCATGCCTGGGCTTGTAGAAAACGAAGCTGCCCACCTCACCGCAGCCGCACTCATGGGGATTCCTGTAGCTCAGCATGAGCTTGTCTATGATCGAGACGGCGTATCGGGTTTGATGGTTTCTCGATTCGACAGAACACCCTCTGGGGGACGCATCGCCATGGAAGATGGTGCCCAAATTTTGGGTATTCCTTCAGGTGAGAAATACACGGAAGACAACCATGCCGTGACAACAGAGAGCGTCATTCAAGCAATGGTGAAGCTTGCTGCTTCCCCGGCTATTGCCCGAAGGAATCTTTACCTGCATTTTCTCTACGCCTGGCTGACAGGCAATGGGGACCTGCACGCAAAAAATATTTCGCTCCTCAAGGGACGCCGTGGATGGGAAGTAGCTCCTATCTATGACATCCCCTGTTCGCTTGTACACATTAAATCCCTGTCCATGGCGCTTAGCGTGAACGGAAAAGATAATTCCAATCCTGGCGACGGTTCACCGCCCGAAGACTGGAAGATTACTGTTGACGATTGGCTTGCTCTTGCCGATACTATCGGTCTTCCACCCAAGGTGCAGAAAGACGCCCTAAAGCGTGCTCTCAAAGCGGCTCGAGCAGTTCGCTGGCCCACAGACCGAGCCGCCCCGGGATATGTTTTCAACTCAAATGCCTCACCGTTTAAGGCCATGCAGAAAGAGTTGGAACGCCGTCAGGACGAGTTTGAAGAGTACCTTCATCCGCGCTCCTAAGGCTCCTGGCTTCTTGAGCCTTCGTTATTTCTAAATTCTCCTCGTGAAGTATCTGTTGATATAGACACTTCGCAATTTCTATAAAGGAACCACCATGCAGAATGGACGCGCAGGACGCCTGCACCCCGCCGTCGGCACTGCCCGCCGCCACCTCGCCGCCGCCCTCGAAAAGCTCCTCGGCGCCGGAAGCATCAAAGCCACCGGACGCTCCCGCACCGCCTCCACCCCGGACGCCGCCGACCTGCCCCTGCTCCTGGTCGCCTGCAGCGGCGGCCCCGACTCCCTCGCACTGGCAGCCATTGCCGCGCACTTCGCCCGCCGCGGCGACGTACGCGTAGGCGCCATCATCGTCGACCACGACCTACAAGAAAACTCCGCAGCAGTCGCCGCGCAGACCGCGCAGACCCTCACCGACCTGGGGCTTCACCCCGTCATCACCGAAAAAGTGCAGGTTCCCGTCGGCAACATGGGCCCCGAAATGGCGGCGCGCACCGCCCGCTACGCCGCCTTCACGAAAGCCGTTGAAGCCACCGGCGCCCGCGCCGTACTACTCGGCCACACCCTCGACGACCAGGCAGAAACCGTGCTACTCGGCCTAAGCCGCGGCTCCGGCACGCGCTCCCTTGCCGGTATGCCTCCCGTGCGCGTCGAAGGGGGCGTCACCTACCTGCGGCCCTTCCTCGGCCTGCGCCGAGCAGACATGCTCGACATCTGCAACGCCGAAACCCTCACCCCCTGGATCGACCCGACCAACACCGACCAAACCCTCATGCGTGCCCGCATCCGCCACAGCGTACTGCCCTACCTGGAGGAGCACCTCGGCGGGGACGTCGCCCGCTCCCTGGCGCGCACCGCCTCCGTAGCTGGCCCCGACGCCGAATACCTCGACGAGCAAGCGCAGGCAGCCTACAAGCAGGCGCTCCTACCCGCCGGAACCGCCGTGCGCGGCATCGAACGTGAAGATGCCGTGCTGCTGGACCGTGCACAGGTGGCGGCGCTGCATCCTGCGCTTCGTTTGCGTGTGCTTGCGGCCGCCTGCAAGACAGCCGGGGGAGAGAACCCCGGCTTCGAACGACTGCAGGCGCTGGACTCTTTCACCGCCGAATACGCGGTAGCTGGGCCCGTTCAGATGCCCGGTCACGTGAGCGCGTACCGCCGCCGCAAGATTGCGCACCCGGCAACCGGTGAACGCGTGGACGTGCTCGTATTAGTGCCAACTCGACCTTAACTAGGTGCCCGCGGAAGCATCCTCAGCACACACTATCTGCGTGGTGAGGTGCGCCGCGGCGCCGTTTTAAGCCATACTTAAGGCGAACACCATCCACATTATCCGCCGTGGGAAGGCATGAAACCCCTTTACCTGGGGCCCCCGGCGGAGGCGCAGAGCGTCTAAAGATACGAAGGAATACATCGTGCAGGCTATCGACGTGCAGGACGATATTAAGAACGTTCTCTTCAGCAAGGAAGAGATTAACGCGAAGGTCGCCGAACTGGCGGCGCGCATCGACGAAGACTACGCCGGTAAGGACGTGCTGTTGGTGGGTGTTCTCAAGGGCGCCATCATGATCATGGCTGACCTTTCCCGCGCTCTCAAGGGCCACTACACCATGGACTGGATGGCTGTTTCCTCGTACGGTTCCGGCACCAAGTCCTCCGGTGTTGTGCGTATCCTCAAGGACCTGGACACCGACCTGGTGGGCCGCAACGTCCTGATCGTTGAAGACATCATTGACTCCGGCCTGACCCTGGCATGGCTGCAGCAGAACCTGATTTCTCGCGGTGCAGCTTCCGTTGAGATTTGCACCCTGCTGCGCAAGCCCAAGGTCGTCAAGGCTGACGTTGAGGTCAAGTACGTCGGCTGGGATATCGAGCCCGAGTTCGTTGTTGGTTACGGCCTGGACTTCGCTGAGAAGTACCGCAACCTGGACTGCGTCGCAACCCTGCACCCGCACGTTTACTCCTAAGCCTTCACCTCAGCAACCATGCTGTTAGGTGGTGACGCCCCGCCTCCTCACGCTTGTGGGGGAGCGGGGCGTTGCTGTACCCGGTGGTGGATGCGGGACGTAGCCGCCAAGATGCGCCGCCGCCGCGGATACCCGGCAAAGAAAATGCACTTTCACCCCCGCCGAGTGCTACAACCCTTTAGCCCGCAGGTGAAATAGAGAAGCCCGGTACCTAGCCGCTCGCCGGGGTAGGGTACATTTAAGGTTGCATCGTTGGGTGTTCCGGCTGGCATGCCGCACCCCCAACGGGTTACAGCCGCAACGTAAGGACAAAGCATTGGCGCAAAACCCCAATACTCCGCAGAAAGGCTCGGAGGGATTCCTGAAGAAGCTGATTAACGGCCCCTGGTTCTGGCCGGGCGCAGCTCTCGTGATCATGCTGGCTTTCCTCATGACCTCCTTCTTCACTCAGCCCTCGCGTCAGGTGGACACCAACGTGGGTCTTCAGATGCTCAAGGACCACCAGGTCAAGAGCGCAAAGATCTACGACGGCGACCAGCGCGTCGAGCTGCAGCTTAAGGACGATTACAAGAAGGGCAACGACAACTACGGTAAGTCGGTGCGCTTCTACTACGTGCAGCCCCGCGGCGAAGAAGTTGCTAAGGCAATGGAATCCGCCGAGCTGGAAAGCTACACGGACCAGCCGGTTGAGCACAGCTTCCTGAGCTCCCTGGTGTCTCTGCTGCTGCCGATTCTGCTCTTTGGTGTGCTCTTCTGGTTCCTGATGGGACGAGTCGGAGGCGGCTCCTCCGTCATGAGCTTCTCCAAGTCCCGCGCGAAGAAATTCACCAAGGACAAGCCGGAAGTCCGCTTCAGCGATGTCGCCGGCGTGGACGAGGCGCTCGCCGAACTGGAAGAAGTCCGCGAGTTCCTGGCTGAACCCGAAAAGTTCACCCGCCTGGGTGCAAAGATTCCCAAGGGCGTTCTGCTGTACGGCCCTCCCGGCACCGGTAAGACCCTGCTCGCCAAGGCTGTGGCGGGCGAGGCTGGCGTGCCGTTCTACTCGATTTCTGGCTCTGACTTCGTTGAAATGTTCGTGGGTGTGGGTGCCTCCCGCGTACGCGACCTGTTCAAGGAAGCGAAGAGCGACCCCGCCGCCATCGTCTTCGTCGACGAGATTGACGCTGTTGGCCGCCGCCGCGGCGTCGGCATGGGCGGCGGTAATGACGAGCGTGAGCAGACCCTGAACCAGCTGCTGGTTGAGATGGACGGCTTCGACGGCAACTCGAACGTCATCGTCATTGCGGCAACGAACCGACCCGACGTTCTGGACCCGGCGCTGCTGCGTCCCGGCCGTTTTGACCGCCAGATTGGTGTGGACGCCCCCGACATGCAGGGCCGCGAACACATCCTGCGCGTTCACGCGGCAGGCAAGCCGATCGCTAACACTGTTGACCTGGCTCAGGTCGCTAAGCGTACCCCCGGCTTCACCGGTGCTGACCTGGCGAACGTCATGAACGAGGCGGCACTGCTGACCGCCCGCGATAACGGCAACGTGATTGACGACCGCGCTATCGACGAGGCAATCGACCGCGTCATGGCTGGTCCGCAGCGTTCCTCGCGCATCATGAACGAGCACGAACGTAAGGTCACCGCATACCATGAGGGTGGCCACGCCCTGGTCGCGGCGGCACTGCGTAACTCCGCGCCCGTCACCAAGATTACGATTCTTCCGCGCGGTCGCGCCCTGGGTTACACCATGGTCATGCCGCAGGACGACAAGTACTCCACGACCCGCCACGAACTGCTCGACCAGATGGCGTACGCGATGGGTGGCCGTGCGGCTGAGGAAATCGTCTTCCACGACCCGTCCACCGGTGCGTCTAACGATATTCAGAAGGCAACCGATACCGCCCGCAAGATGGTCACCGACTACGGCATGAGCGCCGTGATTGGTTCCGTGAAGCTCGGCGGCGAAGACACCGAACCGTTCCTCGGTGGCGGCGGCGCTTCGGCACGCAACTACTCCGACGCAACCGCGGCAAAGGTCGACGCTGAGATTCGCGCCCTGTTGGAGCAGGCACACGATGAGGCATTCCAGATTCTGCTGGAAAACCGCGATATTCTGGACCGCCTGGCCTACGCCCTGCTCGAGAAGGAAACCCTGCTCGAGAACGAGATTGCCGAAATCTTCAAGGACGTTCGCAAGCGCCCCGAGCGTGAGTACTGGTACTCCAAGCCGACCCGCGAGCGCACTAACATCCCGCCGGTGAAGGCACCGAGCGAGCTGGCGAAGGAAGCTGAAAAGACTGAGGAAGCACCTGCAGCTGCACCGGCAGCTCCCGCTACGGCACCTACTGTTCCGGTAGCACCGGCTGCACCCGCACAGCAGGTCCCGACTCAGCAGGCACCGACTCAGCAGGCACCCGCACAGCCGGAGGTGCCGCTCACCAACCCGGACGCCGACCCGACCGTCGCAATGCCCACCCAGCAGTACCCGAACTACCCCGCCTCTCCGGCGCAGCGCCCGGAGAATGGCACCCCGAACCAGAATGGAGCAGAGAATGAGCGAGGTTAAGAACGCCGTCGACCAGCCGCGTATTGAGGCTGCCGTCCGTGAGATTCTGCTCGCGATCGGTGAGGACCCGGACCGTGACGGTCTGCAGCAGACCCCGGCACGTGTGGCGCGCGCCTACGCGGAGTTCTTCTCGGGCCTGCACCAGGACGCCGGCGAGATTCTGGGTACGACCTTCGACATCGCCCACTCTGAGATGGTGCTGGTGAAGGACATCCCGTTCTACTCGACCTGTGAGCACCACCTGGTGCCTTTCCACGGTGTGGCGCATGTGGGTTACATTCCCGGCCCGGACGGTAAGGTGACCGGTCTGAGCAAGCTTGCCCGCGTGGTGGATATGTACGCTCGCCGCCCGCAGGTGCAGGAGCGTCTGACCACGCAGGTGGTGGAGGCTCTGGAGGAGCACCTGAATCCGCGCGGCGCGATTGTGGTGATTGAGGCTGAGCACATGTGCATGTCGATGCGCGGTGTGCGTAAGCCGGGCGCGAAGACCGTGACCAGCGCGGTGCGCGGTGCGCTGATGAACGGCGCAACCCGTGCGGAGGCGATGAGTCTGATCTTCTCGCAGCGCTAAGCACTCGGGAGGATCATATAGCTATACGACAGGGGGCAGGATTCTAAGGGATCCTGCCCCCTGCGCTGTGCGGTCGCATGTGTTGGGCTGTATGACGAGAGCCCTTGCGTAAAGAGCGTCATCAGCTGTAGAGTAGTACCACTAGTACCGGCACCACTCCTTCGGGAGTACAGGACCGGTCTTCTTTTTATTAACGCTACGTACAGCGCTCTTCACGTACCGTTGTTGATGAATATATGACTGTTCCTCTCCTTATCAGGAGGGAAAATAACCGCGACCGGTTCCGCCCATCAGGGGTCTGGAGCCGGTCATCGTTTTAAACGATGACCTTAGCGATATAGAGATGGCTTACATGCCGTGTAGTTATACCCTTAGTATCCTTATATTGATATTATTAAAGAGTTCCGATGATGAAACGATATCAAGTGATGGATAGAGCATGCCTTCAATCGTAAAACCATTTAAAACATATGAACAGCAGGTTGGAATCTTGCGGCAGCGAGGCATGCTCGTAGGTTCGCAAGAACATGCCGTTCACGTCCTTGAGCGTGTTAGTTACTACCGTCTGAGTGGTTACTACTATTCGTTCCGGCGACTGGCGGGAAACGGGCAGCGCTCGGATACTTTCGTGCCCGGAACTGTCTTTGAAGATATCGTGGCCCTGTATGAATACGACCGTAATCTTCGGTCTATTGCGTTTTCGTATTTTTCCCAGTTTGAGGTGTATTTGCGGTCCCGCCTAGGGAATTTACTGGGGGAAGTGGATCCACTCATATACGAGGATGAAACCCGGTGTGACCTTCAAGGTAGCAAAAGGCGCACTGCGTGGAACAGATTTACGAGAAAAAGCGAACAGCTTATTCGTACTTCTGAAGAGGAATTCGTGAAGCATCACCGTGAACAATACGCCGGGAAGTTGCCCGTGTGGGTCGTGGTGGAAGTTCTAGATTTGGGGGCTCTACAGAATCTGTATTTGGTCTCTCCGCCAAATATTCGACGATATATCGCGAAAGCCTTGGGGTGTACTGACCCTCAATTGGAAACTTGGATTAACTCGCTGCGGGTAATGCGCAATATTTGTGCGCATCAAAGTAGGTTCTACAATAAGCTGCACCCAGAGCCTCGCTTGCCGCGTGTGTTGAGAAGTGGAAGAGTTGAGAGTCCTGAAATCCGTGAGGCTGTTGACCTATTTGATGTTCCGCAGACTGAAGAGAACCATAAGATGTGTAAGACTTTCGGAATGCTCACTCTCCTCAAGTATCTGATGGATCAGGGTGGAATTGGGGATACGGAATCTCTGACGCAGATTCTGAAGGAACGCCCTGATATTTCCGTTCCTGGGGTTGATGTATCGCGGGCTATGGGCATACCGCAAGGCTGGGAGGAAACCCGTTTGTGGAGCTAAAATCTTCACGGCTTATAGACACGCTGAAAGGGGCGGAGGTGAAAACCTCCGCCCCTTTTCGCATCGCCAAAGTGCTCCGAGAGTGTGTTCTGAGCCGGTACCTTCCGCGGCTGCGGCAGCGTCGGCAGTGCCGCACCGCAGAAGCTTAGGCGAGCCCCGCCGCTAACGCTGCAGGTTACCCTTCGCCTCGCTCGGATTATCCCAACCCAGGGCAAGAGTCACGATCAAGCCCACGGCAATGAAACCGCAACCGGTTGCAGTGCCGAAAGCAATCCAGCGCACGGCGGGAGCGCCTTCAGCGAGCACAATAGTCACCAGCGCGGCAAGAGCCACCAGGGAGAGGATCCAAGCTCCAGTCTTCATATTCACAACGAGTCACTTCCTAGAGTATGTATGTGTGGGTGCGCACCGCCGACCGGGAACACCCCCGGCGCGGTATGCGTGCCCTCCCAGCATACCCTTAAATAAGTATCTGCAATGCAAATATTGCTTGTTGTGTCACCAGAATCGCCACCGCCACTATCCCAACCCCCGCCCCAATCACCCTTCCAATCACAGCGGCAAACATGGGAGCACCGCAGATTCGGTACGATAAATTTATGACTGAATCCACCCACACCACCCGTGTAGCCCCCCTGCCCTGCGACGCGCTCGCCGCCGAACGCACCCTCGTGATGGGCATTCTCAACGTCACCCCCGACTCCTTCAGCGACGGCGGACAGCACTACGCCGCCACCGACGCCATCGCCCGCGCCGCCCGCATGATTGCCGAGGGCGCCTCCATTATTGACATTGGCGGCGAGTCTACCCGCCCCGCCGGTGCCGTGCGCATCAGCGTGGAGGAGGAGCAACGCCGCATCCTGCCCGTCATCGAGGCAGTCGCGCAGATGGGCACCACCATCAGCGTGGACACCATGAACCCGCAGACCGCCCGCGCCGCCATCGCCGCAGGTGCGCACATCATCAACGATGTGTCCGGTCTGAACGTGAGCGATGAAATGATTGAAACCGCCGCCGAATTGCAGGTGCCGTACATCCTCATGCACGCCCGCGGCACCTCCCAGACCATGGACAGCCTGGCGGAGTACCCGCGCGGCGTCGTCACCGAGGTTGTGGAGGAGCTGACCGGCCTGCGTGAGCGTTTCCTCGCCGCCGGTGTGCTGCCGCAAAACCTGATTCTTGACCCGGGTCTGGGCTTCGCGAAGGGCGGCATGCAGGATTGGGAGCTACTCGCTGCCATTGACGAGTTGCAGGGCCTGGGCCACCGCCTGCTCATTGCCGGTTCCCGCAAGCGTTTTATTGCGAACGCCCTGACCGCGGCGGATATGGCGCTGGGTGAGCGTCTGAACGCGAGCGGCTTCACCGCAACCGATGCCGGTGAGGCTGAACGTGAACTGTGGCAGTCGCTGTCGGAGCCGCGCCCGGCTCAGCATCGTGCAGCAGCCTCTGCGGCGGTGACCGCCCTGGTGGCGGCGCGCGGCGTGTGGGCGGTGCGCGTGCACGACGTGCCCGCCAGCGTGGATGCGGTGACGGTAGCCTCCGCACTGCGCTCTGTTAGCTAGGGCTCTGTCAGCTAACGCCGTTAGATACTCGCCAACCCAACGCCCCAAATACTTTCTAGGAGACTCCCAATGACCCAGGCAGATTACGCACGCCACGACCGCATCACCCTCACCGGCATTACCGCCAAGGGCTACCACGGCGTGCTCGATTTTGAGAAGCGCGACGGCCAGCCCTTCGTCGTGGACGCGACCCTGTACAGCGATTTTTCCGCTGCGGCCGCTACCGATGACCTGACGAAGACCACGAACTACGCGCTCGTGGTGGACCTGATTCACCGCCACGTGACGAACGGTTCGCTGGATTTGATTGAGACCCTTGCGGTGAACATTGCCGAGGGGATTCTTGCCATGTTTGAGCTGGTTGAGGCGGTGGAGATTACCGTGTCGAAGCCGCAGGCGCCGATTGAGTTGCCGTTCGGTAACGTTGCGGTGAGCGTGTTCCGCGAACGCGCCGCTGAGGGTGCTGTGGAGGGCGGCCGCTAGTGGCTGATACGGCAGAGTATGCGCACCGCGCGGTGTTGGCGTTGGGCTCGAACCTGGGCGAAAGCGAAGACACCCTGGAACGTGCCGTCGCCGACCTGGTGGCGGGTGGCGTGCAGCTGGTGCGCGCCTCCGGGTTGTACCGTACCGCCCCGGTGGGGGGTCCGGCGGGTCAGCCGGATTTCGTGAACGCGGTCATTGAGGTGGCCACTGACCTGGGTGCTTACGAGCTGCTGAAGCTGTGTAACGCGGTGGAGGCGGCGCATCACCGTGAGCGCCTGGTGCGTTGGGGACCGCGCACCCTCGATATTGACGTGATTGACTATGACGGCGTGATCTCTGAGGATCCGGTGCTGACTCTGCCGCATCCGCGGGCGCAGGAGCGTGCTTTTGTGCTGGTGCCGTGGGCGCAGATGGACCCGCAGGCGCGCCTGACGGTGACCCGGCGTGCAGAGCCTTCGGGGGAGCGTGCGGATGAGGTTCCTGCACCGCTGAGCCGCGAGGTCGTGAACGTTGCGGAGCTGTCCCGCACGCTGGTTGAGGCGGATGAGGCGGCGGGTGAGGACGCTATTAGCTATATGCGTGAGATGCAGGTACCTGTTCAGCCCTAAATGTGGCACTCTGGAAGGTAGAGGAACCTACCGAAAGGAAACACCATGAAGCCCCTGAGCTATCGGGCGATTATTGCGGCGGCGGTGTGCGCTGCCGCGGTCGCTCTTATGGTGAATTCCGTGATGATTGGCGCCGGTTTTGGCGAGCTGAATTTCTCGTGGATGCTCGGCACGGTGTGCCTGCTGGTTGCGGCGGGTGCCGTGTGGCTGGGCGTGCAGGTGGCTCGTTATCGTCGTATTCAGACGCGTGAGAAGGTGCCGCATATGGGCCCGATTCTTGCGGCGCGTGCGGTGGCGTATGCGCAGGGGGCCATCATGACCGGTGCCCTGTTGACGGGCTGGTGCGCTGCGATTCTTGGCTACCACCTGGCGATGGTGTCGACGCGCGGTTTTTCGGTGCTCTTTTGGGAGGTTCTTGTTAATTGTGTGGGCAGTGTTGCCCTGCTGATTGCTGGCCTGTGGGCGCAGCATTGTTGTCGTATTCCGCCGGAGGATGATGAGGATGCGGCCTCCTCTTCCGGTGCTGTAAAGCCGCGAGAGGGAGGAACCTATGTCGGCTCCTAACCAGAATAGTTATTCGCCGAATGGTCGGTACGGGCAGGACGCCCAGCAGGGTCAGTATGGTCAGTATGGTCAGGGTCAGCCTGTTCAGCAGAACCAGTACGGGCAGTACCAGCAGGCTTACGGTCAGCCTGGTGCCCAGTATGACCAGCAGGCACAGTACGGTCAGCAGGTTCCGCCCGCTGCCGCCTACCCGAACGCGCCGCAGTCGGCACCTTCTCAGCCGGTAAGCTCCCAGCCTGTGCCCCCGCAATCTGTGCCGGAGCCGCAGTGGGTGCCCGCCGCCTCCGGCTACCTGACGGTTCGTTTTGTTCACACTATTTCTGCCTTGGCGCTCCCGATTCTTGCGGGTATTGCCCTGTATTGTGCGGGTGCGTTCTTCGGCGGCCCGGAGGCGCTCCGCATCGCGGGCTTGGCTGTGGTCGCGGTGTTTGGCCTGTGGGGTCTGTGGTGGATTCTGACCACTCCGCGCCGTACTCGCGCGCTCGGCTACGCGCTGGAGTTGAATCACCTGATGGCTCGCCGCGGTATCGTGTTCCGTTCCATGAGCTCCATGCCGTACGGTCGCATCCAGTATGTTGATGTGGATTCGGGTCCGCTGGAGCGCATGTGCGGTGTTGCCCGCCTGACGGTGCGCACCGCGGGTACGACCACCGGCACGATGGTGCTGTTCGGTATTCCGCTGAACGTGGCGGAGGAGCTGCGTGCGGATCTGGTGCGCCGCGCCGATGAGCGAATGGCGGCACTCTAATGAGTACCCCGGTTCCGCCCAACCCCGCGCCGCAGGCACCGCAACCTCCTGTATCTCAGGTGCCGCAGGAGCAGAAGTGGTGGCGTGCTGATATCCGCACGTTCATCATGAACCTCTGGTTCATTATTCTGTTGGCGTTCGGTTTCTTCCAGAGCATTATCCTGAATATTTTGACCACCCCGCCGAATGAGTGGGGCGCGCGCCTGACGCAGGCATTCGATGAGAACAGCAGCTACCTCAGCGCGACGTACTCGCAGCTCATCGGCTTCGCCGTGCTCATACTGATTCTGGTTGGCGGCTCGATTGACTGGTGGTTTACCCGCTACAGCCTGGACGATTTGGCGATTCACCGCCGTAGCGGTTTTCTGTTCAAGAAGAACCGCACGATTCGTCTGGAGAGCGTGCAGAGCGTGGACATTTCGCGTCCTCTGGTGGCGCGTCTGCTGGGCCTGTCGGAGCTGCGTTTTGAGGTGGCTGACGGCTCTTCGGAGGCGCTGCACATCAAGTACGTTTCTGCCCGCAAGGCAGAGGTTCTGCGCCGCACCGCGATGGCGAGTATTAACCTGCTGCGTTCGGAGGCGGCTGGCCGCCCGGTCGACGTGCTGCCCGATAGCATGCAGATTTCGGCGGAGCGCATGCCGGATGCGGATCAGCTGCACCAGCCGTTTGAGGCATCTTACGAGGCGTCCTATGGTGCGCCCGCACAGAACAGCACTCAGCAGGTAGCGCCTCAGCAGGGCGCCCAGCAGTCTGCACCCCAGCACCCCGGTACTCAGCAGCCTGGCGCATCCCCCCGCGGCGCTCGCATGCCGATGCCGGTCGCGGCGGACCCCTCGCAGCCGCCGATTTTCCGCATCTCGAATGTGCGTCTGATTGCCTCCATCATGCTGGAGCACCTGGTGTGGCTGGTGCCCGCCGTGGCCCTCATGGTTGGTGCCGCGGTCATTGCCGCGATCATGGATGGCGAGAGTCCGTTCCTGATTTTCATGGCGTTGCTACCCGGCACCTTCGTACCGCTGCTCGGTTACTTGGGTACGTTGTGGGCACGTTTTGATGGTGCCGCGAACTTCAAAATCACCCCCAGCGGTCAGGGCGGCGTGACCCTGCGGTACGGTTTCACCGGCACGCACACCCAGAACGTGTTGGTTGAGCGTATTCAGGCGCTGGCTGTGGAGCAGTCCATCCTGTGGCGTGCGTTCGGCTGGTACCGCATCAAGATGACCATTGCCGGTATTGGTATTGAGAAGAACGACAACCAGAAGCTGGTGACCCGCAATGTTGCCCTGCCGGTTGGCAATAAGCAGGAGACGCTGATGGTGTTGCGTCTGCTGCTGCCCGCCCTGGATGAGGCGCAGGCGCAGGTGCTGCTGGATACCGCCGATGGTTCGCTGAAGAGTCAGAAGCTGCAGGTTCCGGCAATGATTGTGACGCCCTCTTCGGCACGCTGGATGGACCTGCTCACCTGGAAGCGTAACGGCGTGACCACAGTTGGGTACACTGCCGGTTCGGTGCAGGCGACCACCCGCATTGATTCTGATGCGGCGCGTTCGAGCCTTGGTGAGCATACGCGAGGTGACCTGCTGCTGATTCGTGGCGGCTACTTTATCCGTACGCTGTCGATTGTTCCGGTCAGCCGTGTGCTGAGCGTGAGCCGAGGTCAGGGCCCGCTGCAGCGTGCCTTCGGATGCGCGAGCGTGCATTTCGGTACGGTGCCCGGCCCGGTGCGCACGCTCATGATGCACCTACCGCCGCGTGTCTGCGAGGATCTGGTGTGGTTGATGACGGTTCGGCTGGAGGGTATTGAGCCCTACTACCGTGTACCGGAACCCGCGCTGGGTTCTGCGCCTGCTGCGAATGGGTACAGCGCGCGCTAACCCGCCAGTAAAACTACAGAACGCGCTCTGCCGCCGGTGTTCTTCATAACACTGACGGCAGGGCCGGCGTGAAAGGGAGAATATACTTAAAGCCGTGATACAGCATTCAAAACCTGCGCGTTTGGGCATTGGAATTATTTCAGCCGGGAGGGTCGGATCCGTCCTCGGTGCGGCTTTGCGCGCCTGCGAGCACACTATTGTGGGTGTTCACGCGGTGTCTGAGGCTTCTCAGGAGCGCGCCGCGATGCTGCTTCCCGATGTGCCGCTGCTGCCGGTGGAGCAGATTGCTGAGCGTAGCGAATTGCTGATTCTCGCGGTTCCCGATGATGAGCTGCCGGACCTTATCACCTACCTGGCGTCTTCGGGAAGTATTACCGCCGGTCAGATTCTGGTGCACACCTCCGGCCGTCACGGCACCGAGGTTCTCGCACCGGCGACCGCGCTGGGTGCTATCGGTTTGGCGATTCACCCCGCCATGACCTTTACCGGCATGTCCGTGGACCTGCAGCGCCTGAACGGCACCTGCTTCGCCGTGACCGGGCCCGCACCGTTCATCCCGATTGCTCAGGCACTCGTGGTGGAAATGGGCGGCGAACCCGTGCACGTTGCCGAGGCTGACCGAGCGCTCTACCACGCAGCTTTAGCGCACGCCGCGAACCACCTCGTGACCATCCTGGGTCAGTCCCAGCAGATGCTCGCCTCCATCGGTATTGAGGACCCGGCACGTTACATGGGGCCGCTCGTGCGAGCCGCCGTGGACAATGCGCTCGCCAGCGGCGAAGGCGCTCTCACCGGGCCCGTGGCACGTGGAGACGCCGGTACCGTGAAGGCTCACCTTCAGGCTCTGAATGAGTACTCAGAGCATGAGAAAACAGGTGATATTACAGACTCTTATGCCGCTCTGGCACACGCAACCGCAAAAAGAGCGCATAATAGAGGTTTGTTAAACGATGAACAACTGGGACGAATTGAGAATCTGCTGGGTGAGTCTTCGGACCGCAACCACCCCGGCGATATTGATGATTCAGCCCCCGAAAACAAGGAGTTCTCGTCATGACTGAGACTTCGATGCCCCGAGTCGTGACCACCATTGCGGATTTCCGCACGGCAATCACCGAAGCTCTTGCCGCAGCGCAGGAGGAACTGGACCGAGCAGCCCGCCAGGAGGCGGAGCAGAACGGCACCGCAGTTCAGTACAAGAACGCATCCCTGGGCTACGTGCCCACCATGGGCGCCCTGCACGACGGCCACGCAACCCTGTTGCGTCGCGCCGCTGAACAGAACGATGTAGTGGTCGCCTCTATTTTCGTGAACCCGCTGCAGTTTGGCCCCGGCGAGGATTACGAAGCATACCCGCGCACCCTGGAGGCAGACGCTACCCTGGCTGGTGCCGCCGGTGTTGACATTATTTTTGCCCCCGAGGTTGAAGAGATGTACCCCGACGGTGACCCGCTCATCCGCATTTCGAGCGGCGAGCTGGGCACCAAGTTTGAGGGTGCGACCCGTCCGGGCCACTTTGATGGCGTGCTGACCGTGGTCAATAAGTTCTTCAACATTATTCGCCCCGCAGCGGGCAACCACCCGGTGAACGCGTACTTCGGTCAGAAGGACGCTCAGCAGTACATCCTGATCCAGCGTATGGTGCGCGATTTCAACCACGACGTGACCATGCGCCCTGTGTCGATTGTTCGCGACGATAACGGTCTGGCGCTGTCTTCGCGTAATGGCTACCTGTCGGATGAGGAGCGCGAGTCTGCCCTGGTGCTGTCCCGCACCCTGGCGATGCTGCGTGAGAATTCGCTGAACCGTGGCTTCCACGAGATTGATTTGGACGGTGCGCGTGAGCGTATCAACTCCACTCCGGGTGTACGCCTTGACTACCTGGAACTGGTCGACCCGATGACTTTCGGTGAGCCGACTGAGGAGTCGGAACGAGTCCTGGCACTAGTTGCTGCGTTCGTTGGTCCGACCCGCCTGATTGACAACATGGACCTGCGCTAAGCGTTCGTTCGTTTAGAAGAGTCCCCAACACACTACACAGATAGGTATCACTGTGAGCACTGAGCACACTGCCGCACCGGCGATTGCTGATATGTCCGAGCAGATGCAGATTCGCCTGGAGAAGCGTGCGAAGCTGATTGAGTCGGGTCGCGAGGCATACCCGGTGGGTCTGCTGGATTCTGAGGGTAACCGCGTGGAGCCCAACCACATTGAGGATCTGCGCGCCGAGTACGATCCGAAGCTGGCTGCTGAGGAGCTGAAGGCTGGCGACGAGACTGACCGTGTGGTGCATGTTGGTGGCCGCGTGGTGTTCGTCCGTAACACCGGTAAGCTGTGCTTTGCGACCCTGCAGGGTGGTACCGAGGGTAAGCGCATCCAGGCGATGCTTTCGCTGGCTGAGGTCGGCGAGGAGTCCCTGTCTGAGTGGAAGTCCCTGGTTGACCTGGGTGACCACGTGTTCGTGACCGGCCGCGTGATTGTTTCTCGCCGCGGTGAGCTGTCCATTATGGTGACCGACTGGAAGATGGCGTCGAAGGCGCTGCGCCCCATGCCGGTTCTGCACAAGGACCTGAACGAGGAAACCCGCGTTCGTCAGCGTTACCTGGACCTGATGGTTCGCGAGGAGGCTCGCGAGCTGGTGAAGAAGCGCGCCCTGATTACCCGTACCGTCCGTCGCGTGCTGGAAGATCACGGCTACATTGAGGTTGAGACTCCTATTTTGCAGCTGGTGCACGGTGGCGCGACGGCTCGCCCGTTCCGCACCCACCTGAACGCTTTTGACCAGCCGATGACCATGCGTATTGCGACTGAGCTGCCGCTCAAGCGTGCAGTGGTTGGTGGCATTGACCGCGTGTACGAGATTGGCCGCGTGTTCCGTAACGAGGGTGTGGACTCGACCCACAGCCCCGAGTTCACCACCCTGGAGTGCTACGAGACGTACGCTGACCAGTTTGTGATGGCTGAGCGCATGAAGGAGATTATCCAGAGCTGCGCGAAGGCTGTCGGTACCGAGCGTGTTGAGACCGAGAACGGCACCATTGACCTGTTCGGTGAGTGGAAGTGGGTCGGCGTGTACCCGGGCCTGTCTGAGGCTGTGGGCGTTGAGATCACCCCCGAGACTGACGCTTCCGTTCTGCGTGAGATTGCTGAGAAGCACGAGGTGGACATCGACCCGAAGTGGGACGCTGAGAAGCTGGTGACCGAGCTCTTCGGTGAGATCGTTGAGCCGACCCTGGTGAACCCGACCTTCGTGTACGATTACCCGCCGAGCGCTCAGCCGCTGGCGCGTCCGCACCGTTCCGGCGAGCCCCTGATTGAGGCGTGGGACCTGATTATTGGCGGTATGGAGCGCGGTACCGCGTTCTCCGAGCTGATTGACCCGGTCATTCAGCGTGAGCGCCTGACCGCTCAGTCGCTGCTGGCTGCTGCCGGTGACGATGAGGCGATGGAGCTGGATGAGGACTTCCTGCGCGCCCTGGAGCACGGTGCACCCCCGATGGGTGGCCTGGGTCTGGGCATTGACCGTCTGATTATGCTGCTGGCGGGCGATCAGGATCCGGAGCGTCCGGGTACTGTGGTGCGTCAGCCTGGTATTCGTGAGACTATTCTCTTCCCCCTGATGAAGCCGGAAGCCTAAGTTTTAGCTTCACCTCTAGGGTTTCTTTAACTTTGCCTTTAGGGGTGTTAGTGCGGCGGGTGCCGCGGATACGGTTGTATCTGCGGTACCCGCCGCTTTCTGCGCACTCTTTTGCACGGTGTATAGCTTCTAGGGTGGGGTTTTCTGTTTATTTGCACAGGTCAGGGGCGTTTTAGGGTGCTTTTTTGCTCCATTCTGGTGCTGATTTATGCTGCTCTATTCACTCTGGCGGGGGTTTCTGTTCTTATACATGAATGCGTTACATAGAAAATAATGAGGGGATGGGAGGTGGAAGAATTTCGCTTTTGGATAGAGCTGAAATGTACGGTGCGAATGGTCTAATGTGCGGGCTCGTACGGGCGCTATATTTCACTCAGATTGTCGGGGACGCCGGGGTGCATTATTAGGTGTCATTGTCTCTGGGCGCTGTGTCTGATTTCTGGAAGAATCCAAAGTATTTGCACTCTGAACTTCACTTTAATGTTCTTGTAGTGAGTGCAGATTTAACGGGGACGCACAGAAGCGATATGTTGCTGCGGGTGATTGGTGCATTGTTTCAATGCTCAGAATGTTTTCGGAATCTTAATGTATTTCTGTTACTATATGAAAGAAAATTAGTACATAAATATATCCGGCACACTATTTTCTCAATCCCGATAGAGGCTTTTGGGTTTACTCCACAGGATATATGCAACAGATGAGGAGGTGCCTCAATGGCACAGAAGGTTCGCATCATCCTTGAAGATGATCTCGATGGCGGCCCCGCAGACGAAACTATCCGTTTTGGCCTGGACGGCGCACACTACGAAATCGATTTGTCCTCCGCAAACGCAGCTCGCCTGCGTGACGCTATCCGCCCCTTCGTAGCGAAGTCCCGCCGCGTGCAGGGCACCGCTACCCAGCGCACCCGTGCACCCCGTGGCACCGCTGCTCCGGTTAAGCGCAACCCCGAGACCGCAGCAATCCGCGAGTGGGCTAAGGCTAACGGCCACAAGGTTTCTGACCGTGGCCGTATCCACCAGGATATTCAGGACGCGTACTATGAGGCGATGAAGGCTCAGGGCTAAAGACTCTCAGTATTCATGCTGTCGGAGGGTTTGGTGCTTTAGGGCGCTAATCCTCCGGGCGCTAAAGGCGGATGGTGTTATCACCATCCGCCTTTAGCTTTGCCCCGGTATTTCTTGATATGTGTTACATGTCTGCGGAGGGAGGGGGTGTTTTTATGTCGCCCACCCCAATTAACTATTTACATGTAAAATATATTGTTCCTTTGCTGAGGCTCGCTTCTGAAATTGTCAGCAAGGAAGAGCGGAGAATCGGATGTGCAATCCGGCGTCGAGTTTGGGCTCCCCATTTAGGTTTCATGCATTGGCAGGAACAGTAAAGGTAATGGCGCATTAATCTCTTCAAAACGGGGGATATGCGCTGTAATATTCATGCGGTCGTTGAACCGAGTATTCCATCGAAGAGGTTGGAATGTACCGACTGGAATTTTCGAAATAATGAGGGGCCCTGCATCATCGATGGCACTTTCGGAACGTACAGATTATCTCTTGATGGGGTGCCGAAATGATGCGGGAATTATCTGGAAAATAAGCGCCGTTCTATCCGGCAAATGTTTTTTGCGAATTATTGAAATTTCTCACTTAAACATATAAATTTTTAAAAATTTCTGCAATATATTCATGCACGTGCAGGAAACAAGCGGTTTGGGTGTTGGTCTATGTGGCTTCTTGTGGGTTCCCCTCTTCGGTGAACCCTCGCATCGGCACCGCAGCCCCTCAGAACCCACCTGTAGCACCTCCCCGCCAGAAGCCCCGAAACCACCCCGAAACCGCGCCTCAAACGCCTCGAACAGCTTATCTGTTCTCTTGATGGCGAACAGATGCCCATCAGCCCGCCCTTTCGGCCGCGCTCAACGTACTCTTGTATCAATAGGAAAATGCAAGGAGTGCGTAAATGTTTGAACGCTTTACCGATCGAGCTCGGCGCGTTGTGGTGCTTGCCCAGGAAGAGGCACGCATGCTCAACCACAACTACATCGGTACCGAACACCTGCTGCTCGGTCTGATTCACGAGGGCGAAGGCATCGGTGCTCGCGCCCTGGAATCATTGGGCGTTACCCTGAACGCAGTACGTGAACAGGTTCAGGACATCGTCGGCCCCGGCCCCCAGGCGCCTAACGGCCACATCCCCTTCACCCCGCGCGCGAAGAAGGTTCTCGAACTGTCCATGCGCGAGGCTATTCAGCTCAACCACGGCTATATCGGCACCGAACACATCCTGCTGGGCATGGTTCGTGCCAACGAGGGCGTGGCAAACCAGGTGCTGGTCAAGCTGGGCGCTGAGCCCGCTGCCGTGCGCCAGGCTGTTATGGACCTGATTTCCGGCTACCCCGGCAACAACTCCGGTGAAAAGGAAACCGCCGGCGTGGGTGCAGGTAACTCTCGCGAAGGCACTCCCGCGGGTTCGACCATCCTGGATCAGTTCGGCCGCAACCTCACCGCAGCAGCACGTGAAGGCGAGCTGGACCCGGTCATCGGCCGCCACAAGGAGATGGAACGCGTCATGCAGGTCCTCTCCCGCCGTACCAAGAACAACCCCGTGCTGATTGGTGAGCCCGGCGTCGGTAAGACCGCCGTCGTGGAGGGCCTGGCACAGGCTATCGTGCACGGTGACGTCCCCGAGACCCTCAAGGACAAGCACCTGTACACCCTGGACCTGGGCTCCCTGGTCGCAGGTTCGCGCTACCGCGGTGACTTCGAAGAGCGCCTGAAGAAGGTCCTGAAGGAAATCCGCTCCCGCGGCGACATCATCCTGTTCATTGACGAGATCCACACCCTCGTTGGTGCAGGTGCCGCAGAGGGCGCGATTGACGCTGCCTCCATCCTCAAGCCCATGCTGGCTCGAGGCGAACTGCAGACCATCGGTGCCACCACCCTGGACGAGTACCGCAAGCACATTGAGAAGGACGCCGCCCTGGAGCGCCGCTTCCAGCCGATTCAGGTTGATGAGCCCTCCCAGGAGCTCGCCGTGCAGATCCTCAAGGGTGTGCGCGATAAGTACGAGGCACACCACCGCGTCACCATTACCGACGAGGCTATTGAGACTGCCGTGAACCTTGCGGCACGCTACATCTCTGACCGCTTCCTGCCGGATAAGGCTGTCGACCTGATTGACGAGGCGGGCGCACGCCTGCGCATTAAGCGCATGACCGCACCCCCGGAAATCAAGCTGCTCGATGAGAAGGCTGCCAAGCTGCGCCAGCAGAAGGAAGACGCCATCAACTCCCAGGATTACGAGAAGGCCGCAGGCCTGCGTGATCAGGAGCAGAAGGTCCTGGCTGAGAAGGAAGAAGCCGAGAAGGCATGGCGCGAAGGCGGCGATGCATTCGGCACCGTGACCCCCGAGGTTATTTCTGAGGTTCTTGCCGCTTCCACCGGTGTTCCGGTCTACAAGATCACCGAGGAAGAGTCCAGCCGCCTGCTGACCATGGAGCAGGAGCTCCACAAGCGCGTCATCGGCCAGGAGCACGCTATTGCGGCACTGTCCCGCGCTATCCGCCGTACCCGCGCAGGTCTGAAGGACCCGCGCCGCCCCGGTGGTTCGTTCATCTTCGCCGGCCCGACCGGTGTGGGTAAGACCGAGCTTGCCAAGGCTCTTGCCGAGTTCCTGTTCGGCGATGAGGATTCGCTCATCACCCTGGATATGTCCGAGTACCAGGAGAAGCACACCGTCTCCCGTCTGTTCGGTGCGCCTCCCGGCTACGTTGGCTACGATGAGGGCGGCCAGCTGACCGAAAAGGTCCGCCGCAAGCCCTTCTCCGTGGTCCTGTTCGACGAGGTGGAGAAGGCTCACGCCGACCTGTTCAACTCGCTGCTGCAGATCCTGGAAGACGGTCGCCTGACCGACTCGCAGGGTCGCGTGGTGGACTTCAAGAACACCGTCATCATCATGACCACCAACCTGGGCTCGCGTGACGTGAACCGCCGCATCCCGGTTGGTTTCCAGGCGATGGATGACGCAACCGCCGATTACGAGCGTATGCAGGCACGCGTGATGGAGAACCTCAAGGAGCACTTCCGCCCCGAGTTCCTCAACCGTGTGGATGACATTATCGTCTTCCCGCAGCTCTCCGAGTCTGAGATTCTGCAGATTGTGGACCTGTTCGTGGGTCGCCTGGCTAAGCGCCTGGCGGAGCAGGATATGTCCATTGAGCTGACCAACGCTGCGAAGGTTCTCATGGCGACTAAGGGTTACGACCCGTCCATGGGTGCTCGCCCGCTGCGCCGCGAGATGCAGCGCAACATTGAGGACGCCCTGTCCGAGAAGATCCTCTTCGGCGACATCAAGCCCGGTGAGAAGATCACCGTGGACGTTGAGGGTGAGGGCGACTCCGCGAAGTTCGTCTTCTCTTCTCAGCCGATGAAGGAGCTGGCTCTGGACTCGGTGCAGGAGCTGAACGAGGGCGAGTCTTCCGAGGCTCCCGCGGCTGAAGCACCTGCTTCCGAGGCTCGAGAGGGTCAGGGTGGGGACTAAGCCCTAGGTAGCTAAGTTTTAGCGTACTAAACGCCTGTGGGGCGGTGCCGGATAATTCCGGTACCGCCCCACAGGCGTTTTCTGTCTTCTAAAGGCTCTAGAAGCCCCGCTCAGGTGATTCTTAGAGCGAGACGAGCACTGCATCACCCTGGGTGACTTCGCGGGCGAGAGTGTCCGCCAGCAGCCCCGCGTAGCAGCGCTGCAACTGCTCGGCGGCGGGGGAGAGCGCATACAGCGCCTTGAGCGGGCGGTGCACCGCGGCGGGTGCATCCGCGGGGAACGCAAAGTCAGGCGAAGAAGCTGCAGTGGGTGAAGAGGTAGCGGCGGGCAAAGCCGTGTCGCCTGCCGAGGCTACACCCGCACCCAGGATGAGCTCGCGATTCACCGGCTCATGCGCCGCACGCAGCACCGCCATGACCGCCCCGCGCACCT
>ERZ773207.163-NODE-163-length-24313-cov-3.395540_pt1 | contig 24313 bp, 15 predicted proteins | sample MGYA00580997_ERZ773207 | MGnify/ENA primary metagenome ERZ773207 (study PRJEB29015, sample SAMEA2738170) | human oral metagenome | biome: human oral; feature: human-associated habitat; material: saliva | place: China | collected 2239 ... | reverse complement strand
AGCCTTAGTTCCAACACAGATGTGTCCACAGTTGCGGCACTCCCATACCTTAACTTCACTCTTCTCGAACACTTCCTTCATTTCTACATTCTTGAGAAGCGCACGATATCTTTCTTCGTGATGTTTCTCAACCTCTCCTACTAAACGAAATCTAGCTGCTAGCTCTGGAAAGCCCTCTTCTTCAGCAGTCTTAGCGAAACCCTCGTACATGTCTGTCCACTCATAGTTCTCACCATTTGCAGCATCCTCAAGGTTGAATGCAGTATCACCTACACCATCATTGAGCTCTTTGTACCATAGCTTTGCATGCTCTTTCTCATTCTCAGCTGTCTTGAGGAATAGTGCAGCAATCTGCTCAAATCCTTCCTTCTTTGCCTTTGATGCAAAATACGTATACTTATTACGAGCCATAGACTCACCAGCAAAAGCTGCTTCTAGATTCTTCTCTGTCTGTGTTCCTGCGTATTTCTTATTAGCCATAATTTTACCCTCCATATAAGTTTTTTGTTAATCTTAAGATGCAGTAATCAGCTACATCTACTTTCATCTTGATTATACTACATTACAATCAATTGTGCAAAATTATTTATATGAATTGTTCTTCACTTAAGTGTACATATTGGTATACATCTTTTTAAACTACATATATGATATATGTTATAATTTTATGGCTTATGTGCTACTTAGGCATGCATTATTCATATATTGAAACAAAGATTTTAAAAGGAATGTAACTATACTATGACAGATAACAGCTGCAAGAAGTACGGATTCCGAGATAATGCTATCTGGATTTCTATACTAACATTTATGCTTATAGTGCTAAGTGAGTTTGTACCGTTTGGCACTATAAGCGGCACACTTTTCAGTACAGGATACACTGATACATTTAATTTATATTTTCCATTCTGGGCCATGTGGCTAGTCTTCATCCTCGCTATTGTGCTCATCAAGAAAAATCGCTATATACTGGATAAAATAAAGTATAGAAATGGAGGAAATACTGTCAAAAACCTTTTCATAGGATTAGGTCTTGGCTTTCTAATGAATGGCACCTGCGCTCTAGTCGCATTCCTTCATGGTGATATCAAGCTTAGCTTCGATAGATTCGAGTTCTTCCCAATCTTGCTGATGTTTATCGTTGTATTTATTCAATCGTCAGCAGAGGAGCTTGCTTGCCGCGGATTCATGTATCAGAGGCTTGCATATAGATACCATCATCCATGGGCACCGACTGTCATTACTGCTTTAGTATTTATGGCACTTCACCTTGGGAATGATCATGTTTCATTCCTTCCTATGATCGATCTCGTTATGTCAGGACTCGTATTTGGTGCAATGATTCGCTATTTTGATAGCCTCTGGATGGCAATGGGCTGTCACACGACCTGGAACTTCACGCAGAACATCCTCCTCGGTCTTCCTAACAGCGGCTCACTGCCATCATATTCCATATTCGTTTTAGACAGAAATTCCGCCAAAGGGAGCTTCGCCTACGATGTTGGATTCGGACTTGAAGGAAGCATCATGTCCATCATAGTTCAATTAGTCAGCTTATTATTGATGGCATATGTGTATCATAAATACGTTCAGAAGAATGATGCTTTAAAGCAATAAGCTGCAATGAAAATTCTTAAACTATACCAAAGCCACTGGCCATTTCAGCCAGTGGCTTTTCAATAAATACATCACAAGTGGATTCCTATAAGATGAGTTCTCAAGATGCGGAGCTATAAGGCGCAAACCAAAAGCCGGAGGCTCAGGCCTCCGGCTTTTGGCGATTAACAAAATGACTTAAATATGTAGGTTGAAAGTATGATTATTATGGTTTGGATTTATTTGCTTATGGTTATTAAGCTTAATTGTATATTTGCATTATTTGTACGATTACTTGATGTGCCATCTCTGGTCACAAGCATTCACTTTAGGTATGATTAAGCGTTTGCTAGTGCCTCTCCGAGAGCCTTGCACTGTGCTAGTCCTGCATCATCAGGTTCGTTGTTGCAAATTACTGGCTCCTCTACAACTACAGCGCCAGCGCCTTCCATACGCTCCTTCCAAGAACGCATCCACTCGCCATCGCCCCAATCGTACGATCCGAATAGAACAACCTTCTTACCCGAGCAGCAGCCTTCTAGCTCTTCGATAAATGGCTCGAACTCTTCCTCTTCGAGTACCTCTGCTCCCATAGCAGGGCATCCTAGAGCAAGCTTGTCCTCACCCTTTACATCTGCAACGCTTACCTCAGATACAGACACAACTTTAGCATCTGCTCCGATGCCTTCACCAACAGCATTAGCCATTGCTTCAGTGTTGCCTGTAGCACTCCAATATACTACGTACATGTAAACACCTCCTGGTAATTATATACTACATTGTTAGTTATCTCTAACTGTTGTTTATTATATTAGAGGTATCTAACTTTGTAAAGGGTTTTTTTGCAATTTTTTTAATCTTCACATTTAAGTAGTAAAAATGCGAAGAGCGAGCACTCTTAGCTCGCCCCTCGCATTTTAGGAATATAGAGAAAATGTTACTGATGGTATGCTCCCTAGTGGAACGCTTTACCATATTTGCTTCTATTGTATACCATCTTGATTAAAGCATAAGATAAAGCCATGCAGCCTCCCGAAATAATAAAACCAACTGTTGCACTTACCATATCATTTTCCTCCTTAATCAAGATTTTCTATTTAATTAATAATTTCTCCTGTTGCTATGTCCATTTTAACTTATTCCGCAACTTTGTCAAGACTTTGTCACATATTTTTATGTATTGGTTACAATTAATAAATCTCTGCAAGAGTTCGATTTATTATTTATAACAATAAAACGAGCTCATCCGTTGTGAGCTCGCACAATTTCCCTATATTTGCCACGCTATTTCTAAAATCATCTATATGTAGAACCTCTATTTCGGCACATCACAAAGGCATCAAATCGTCAATTTACAAGGCTTATATCATTTATTTGCATTAGTTAAATAATGCGCAGTGATTTTTAAAGATCTTTAGAATTTACAAGGTTCAACCTATATGTATAATACTGTTTCATCAAATAGGTGAACATCTCTAACATCGGTATACATCATCAACTCCGAAAGCTGCTGATTCATTTCTACAACCTTCTTCGCAACTCCTTCTGTACCCTCCTTGAGAAGCGGTCCAAGTATTCCGCGCCCAACAGACACTGCATCTGCACCAAGAGCGAGAAGTTTGTAAGCATCATACCCTGTGTCTATAGAGCAATCTGCAAATATCGCAACGCCACTTCCATCTAGTGCTTCTTTGATTCTTGGCAATATCTGGGCTGGTGCGATTCCGAAAGGAATTCTGCCGTGATGATGGGAAACAACAATCGCTTTGCAGCCCGCATCTCTTGCTTTTACTGCATCCTGAACAGATAGAACTCCCTTTGCTACAAATGGCAGTTTCGTCGCCTCCACATACTTCTCGAGGTCAGCTTTTATAACTGGCCCGAGATGGAACCCATCTACCACATCATATTTACCATCGGTTCCAGGTACATGATCGATATCAATGCCAACAGCGATTGCTCCATGCTCTTCTGCAAATTTTATCTCGTCTAAAATCTTATCATGATCCATGAAAGGTTTAATGATTCGTACCGTTCTAGCTCCAGTAGCAGCAATTTCAGCATACTCGTCATTTGGCTCCATGCCTACCCAATTTAGCACATTTAGCTCTAGTGCAGCATCCGCGTACTGAACCATAGGCTTCTTGCCATCCTTACCAACCTTGTTGAGGTGCGAGAACGCAGGCATCATAATCGGAGACGAGAATTTCTCTCCGAAGATTTCACACTCCAGATTAGGCTCAACTGCGTCAATTACACGCATCTCCACATGAATGCTGTCTAGGTATGCTCTGTTATATACATTTGCATCCTCCGCCTTACCGCTAGTAACTGGAATCAGTCCCTTCGGTCCTGGCCATGGGCTCTTAATATCACTCATAATATCCTCCATAATATCTATCATATCATTAAAATTTATATTGCTATAATTCGTTATGCCACGAATATTGTAATAAGTGTATATGCGATGAGAGCTATAACTAGGAACAGTGATATGAATGCCGACATATAGCTTTCATCATCTTCAGAGGTAACGAGCGACTGTACCTGAAGCGGCACTGGGAATCCTGTTGGACACATGAAGTACAGCAGAATTGCTATCTCGAATACCTTCTCCGCTACGAGCTCCGGAAATACCACATAGAATAGTCCTATGATTATCGAGCAGAGGACGAGCCTAACTAACGCAAGTCTTGCTAGCGAAGAAATCATTTCCTTTTGGAATTTCAGCTCATATCCTAGTGTAAATAGGATAATTCCTGTAATCGGATTAATAACGAGTTCCATCGTCGAGTTGAAAGTTGCTTCAAGCCCCATACCTATAATCATTTTGTGAAGCTCGGTTAGGTTCATAAAGACGCCACCAATAACTGCAATCATGAACGAACTAGTAAATATCTTCTTGAGTAGCTCTTTCCACTCTACCTGCCCCACGACTTTCTTAGTCACAATGATTGGTAAAACTCCGAAATTTATCAATATACCTGCCACGTCAAATGTAACGATATTCACCGCATGAGCCGCTCCGACTATAGATATGTATAGTGGCAGCGCTACGTTTCCACCCTCACAAGTCACTAGTAAGTACGGCGAGATGTGTGCGTACTTTTCCCCAGTAAAACGAGTGAGTTTAAATCCTATAAACAGAATCACTAACCAGATAATATCCATGTATATGATTTGCACAAGGAAAGTACTCTTAAGCTCTGATGATACAAGTACTTTGTATACGAGTAACGGAAATAAAATTGTAAATACTAGCTTCTTAGCGCCTTCGTTCTGCGCAAATGTAATCCATTGTCTTTTTCTTGCCAGTAGGCCCAGAAACAGCATGAAAAATACTGGAAATAATGCTTCAATTGCTTTCATATTGTTCTTTCCTCTTTTACATGACGTGCACAGTTATATCCATTATGCTTGCGTTCAACTGCAAGCTCTCCTCTTTTACTCATTGTATTTACCTTTCTATTCACTCATCTGCACCTCATAGATCAGATGTTGTGATTATTTCTATATATACTAGCAAATCTTAAAAAAGCAAGCTACCCGACAATCGGATAGCTTGCAGTTACTTATTATTTATTACGTCTTCTAATGAAAGCGAATAGCAATCCAAGTATTGCTACTACAAGCACTGCACCGTAAAGCATAATATTTGTCATGTCGCCAGTCTTAGGACCATGTCTCTTGACAATTGTCTTACTACCTGGCTTATTAGGCGTCGGCTTATCGATATGAGTATTTGTGATGACAAATCCATCATCTGGATTGCCTGAGTACTCTACCGTATAATCCTTCACATCATCTTCCTTGATGGTGTACTTAATCTTACTTCCATCCTTGTTGACAGGCAGATTTTCAAACTCTACAGTCCATTCACCGTTAGCATCTGGTGTAACAGTCTTATCTGCTACTTCAGTTCCATCGGCAATGAGTCGAACCTTGATTGAAGAAGGTCTATCTCCAGCAATATCGTTCGCCCACTTCTTAGTAACCTTAACAGTTCTAGTGAATGGGGTGTGCTTATTGGTGAAGTTAAACCCGTCCTGAACAGCGGTGTACTCATCTACATTAACCTCTTTAACTGTGTAGGTAATAGCTGTGCCAGCCTTATACTTATCAAGATTTTCGAACTTATACTTCCAGTTGCTCGCCGCATTTGCAGTCGAAGTCTTACCTGTATCTACTCCATCAGCATAGAGCTTAAATGTTACAGAGTCAGGTCTGATTCCATCCTGGTCATTGGCATCAACCCATGTCTTAGTTCCTGAAACCTCAACCTTCTCGGGTTCTGGAGCAGAAAACGATACTGCTGAAGCCGCAAGTGTGCTTATCGACTTGTTACCACCGATATCGTAGTCGAGCACTGGCGATAACACATTAATTTTTTCATTGTATGCATATGGCAGATCTGATGCCACCTTATATACAACGTCGATTGACCCTCCGTCACCCTCAGCCAAAGGCCTTGTCGAAACTAGATGAACCATATCGGCATCCGCCGGATCAGTTACCACATCGTAATCTGCAGCGCTTGGTGCCTTGTTGACATTATAAGTCTTGCCAGGGTGAAGCTTGATATATTCAACCTTAAAGTTAGGTGAAACTATTACAGAATCTAGCTTAAGCGGGAAGTTGTTCTTTCCTTCTGGATTGAAGCTAGCACCGTAGTTTGCATCTTTCTTGAGAAGTGGCACGAATACGTTCGCGTGATCCAGTCCCTGAGCAGCATTATTTCTAAGTGTAACTCTGAGAGTAGCTTTATCGCCCCTCTTCAGAACTGGAGTTGTATCAGCCTTAGTCTGAGCAGTGCTTGGGTCGTACTTGTACGCTATATTCTCTCCAGTAGTCTTGTCCTCCACGAGAAGCTTGGAATCACCGCGTACGGCAGCAGCCTGCTGAATAGTAACTCCAGGACCTTCCGATAGCGATACCATGAACTCACCAGAGTTTACCTTGTCATCGAACACGCTCTTTGCCTTGCCATTTTCAGTCTTTGCATATCTGCTGTTATTAGTGGACCAATTGCTTCTGTCCCACTTCTCAGGCTTAATCACTGCACCGATTTCCTTGAAATCCTTAGTCGTAAAAGCAAAGAAATCATTTATATGATATGTGCCCTTTGCCGCATTCTCGTTAGTAGTCACGGTCATGCTCATATTCATTGACTTGATAGTAAAGTCTGGCTGGTACTGACCTCTTGTCTCCTTACCAACATCCACCGTGTATTTCCACACCTTAATAGGTGTTCCATTTACATCTCTGTACTCGCCCACATACGTCGGAGTTCCGAGCGTACCGTTAGTAATAGTCAGATCCTTATAATTGAATCCTTCCGGCATCATCACATAGAGTACTGGCTCTTGGAGTGGGTTCCAATCCCAGTTAGCATCATTGATTCGACCACTAATCTTGAATTCGTTGCCGCCAAGGACCTGCGTCTTGTTAATGCTTCCAACTCCGTTAAGAACTTCAGGTTCTCTACTTGAAGCCTTTGTCGTAACTGTGTCCGCTTCAGAAGGTGTTTCGTCAGAATTGTAGAAGCTAATCTTGCTTACTACGTCGTCCTTCTCTCCCTTCTTCCATGTACCGAAAACTCCTGCTGGAATATAGCTCCATCCATAGAATTCCCCTGGTCCCAGCTTGTTTCCATCTAGAAGGTCTGAGTTAGGTCTCACTCCATCGTAGCCAGCTGGAAGCTTACCGATATCTACCTTAATGGACTTAATCGATGTATTTATATCTAGCCCCAGCTTGGTATTCTTGATAAGAGCCGACACACCAGACTTCTCCAATATGCTCGGATCTGCAGTTCCACTAGTTCCATCAGAAGCAGTCCAGTGAATCTGCCCATATGTCATACCTTCCTTGTAAGGAATTGTTACGCCTCTAATTATTGCCTTATCAGTTGTATCGAGCTTCATCTCGATAGTCTTTGCCTTACGAGAAGGTATAGAAAGCTCGTTTTTGATGAGAAGTGAGCCTAGCCTTACATTGTATGTGTCATACTTCTTATATGACCAGTTTGGAGCACTCTGAACTGTAGTTCTGCTATTGATTGATTCAGGATCAGAGCCGTCGATTAGCTGTACAGTAAGAGTTGCAATGTTATTCTTACTAGTTCTATCCGCATTCGGTGAATCATTCCAAACTGTCTTGTGTAGGTTCTTAATCTGCACATTAAAAGAACTACCATTTGCACGTGTACTGTTCGCATCAACCTTGATATGCGGCTTAAATGTCAGTCCACCGCTATATGAACCTGGCTCATTCCAGGACACTACAGATACTTTATTGTCTCCAACGACAGTTGTTGATTCAACAGTTCCATTTGTACGATATAGACTCGTCTCTTCAAGGCTTATTAATTCCACATCCTTAGGATAGACAATTTCAACTGTTGTCTTGCTGTTAGCTTCGGTTAATGCCTTGCCGCTAATATTGTTCCAGGCATGCGAAAAAACAGATGATGTCTGTATCTTAGAAGTTGTATCCCCCTTAGATATAACCTCCGAACTATGGTCATTCCAGAATCCATAGGAAAACTCATCTGCACCAATGACATCGTATGACTTAGAGTCAGTTGAATTAGTCGTACTCGTACCTACACGAACTTTGATTGCGCCTGAAAGTACCTGGTTCTTATCCTGGTTAATATAGGCCTCGTCAACTGCAAATGTAATTTCTTTATGCGAAGCTGCTGAATCGAGTCCCTTCTTAGTCTTATATGTCACATCTCCAGAGCGTGACTTATCAGAGCCTGCTGTCGGATAATTATATGGAGATGTTCCCGTTCCTGTCGGAGTCTTTACAAGCTCTTCAAAACCAGTTGCCGTAATTGGTCCCTGTGTAAATGTCGCACCTGGTAAAGCCTTGAAGTAAAGTCCATTTCCAAGTGTTGCTGTAAAATAAGTATCAGAATTTCGAAGCTCCTGCGGTATGTTATAATCCACATCAAGCGCATACGTTGCTCCAACCTTTAGCTCAGGCTTCTGCCCTGCCATAAGGTCTGCCACAACAGCACCAGTCTCAGTATTTATTACTTTTACTGAGGTTATCTTTAAGTCTGTAGTCGCCGCACTCACAGCTCCTATGCTCGGCATCGCACCAGTAACAACTACGATTAACGCAAGCATACAAGATAGTAATTTTGAGATAGTTTTACGCATACTTCCTCCTTTTACTACGCATACACGTATTTTTGTATTTTATCATGAGATGCATATTTATTCAATTTTAGACTATATATGTCAATATTACTTAGACAATGTCTTCATCGCACTGGAACACAAGGATTTGACGCCTAATATTGTTTTAGACAATAAAAAGATGGTGCATCAGTCACCATCTTTTTATATGTTGTTTTTTTGAAATACAATTTTACTTCTGTTTAATCGTGAGCCTATAAACTCTTCTTTCTCATCACTAGCACACTTGCTGCCGCAATTGATGATAGTAGAATCAATCCATACATGCCTATGTTGTTGCTATCTCCAGTCTTAGGTGTAAGTCTGCTCTTTGGAGTCTTAGGCCCTGGAGTTGTTGGCGGAATTTCAGTATTTGTAACAGTGAAACCATCTTCCTGAGTTCCCGTCACCTTTACTGTGTATCCAGTAGAACCAACCTCTTTAACGGTATATTCTATCTTCTCGCCATCATCATTGTACTTGCGCACCTCTGCAAATTCACCCTTCCAGTTATTTGCAGCATTTAGAACGACCGACTTGCCAGTATCTACGCCGTTAGCATATAACTTAACAGTAGCGGAATCCTTAGCTTTTCCAACCCACTTCTTTTCAACCTTTACAGTTGTCTTGGAGAATATTCCAGTAGCATCTCCAGATGAATCCATAACCTTGTAGTTAGAAACGATCTCTGTTCTCTGCTCACTTGCCACTAACTGTGCCAGGTTCTTGAGCAATGTTCCTGGATGGTAAGTCGAACGGTACACGAGTATGTACTGTTTCTGTCCTATATTCCCCATTCTTAGAGTGAATGATCTTCCATCTGCAGCGATATTGAGCTTGCCAGTTATATCAACAACTGTTGGTGTACCGTGCTCATATCCCATTGCATCGATAGTTGTCTCTGTCAAAACAAAGCTTCCTGGGACGTACTTCTCGTCTCCCTGTCCATTGGTGAGCTTGTCGGAAATTACTAGGTTAGTGAGCGTGTCTTTCTTGTGGTTTATACGTACAATCCATTTTGCCTCATTAGCATCAGGGGCCGCACTGCCCCACTTGCCGAGAACCTCTGGTGGAAGTATGCCAGGTCCGTAAACGTGGAATGTAATTGGAAGCACCTGCGATCCAACTGTGATATTTAGCGTGTTATCTGCGTCTAGAGTTATCTGTGTAAGCTCAAGCTTTGCAGCGATACTGATCTTACCTTTAACACCTTCTCTGCCGTTAACCCAATTGTTGAAGGTAATTCTTACCTTGCCGCCACGGTTGTTAGCACCTGGTGTAATATGGGCTCTACCTACCACCGTATTGCCATCTAAATCATATATATCAAAGTCTAGCTTTTCAGCCCCACCTGGGTAGAACACCTGATCTGGAAGCTTGATGTCAAAATAGTCACCCGCACGCATGTTGGCACCATTTGCACTAGCATCCCATTCCATAGCTAGATAGAATGTATCTCCTTTATATACGCTGTTCTTGTCTGCCCCAGCAATATTCTGGATAGAGAACTTAGTAACACGAGCTGTTACCTCTCTTGGTGTTGCAGCGTTAACGTTCATGCTCGCCAAAGGAAGCATGAGTCCTACTACCATAACTAGAGATAGTAGACATCCAATAAAATTTCTTACTCTCTTCATAATCATTTTCCTTTGCATTGATTTTACACGCTAATTTCTTAACTCCAATTAAGTTTACCAATTATGTCTAGTTGTTTCAATATAAAATCGTTCATTTTACATAATTATTTATTTCGATTCAAGCATTGCATACGGATATTTTTTGCCCCATTGAAAAGCAAAAGAGCATAATAAACGAAGATGTTCGTAATCATGCTCTTTTTTATATTTTTGTTCTAGTAACCCGTATTGTCAGAAATGACTTTTTATTCAGAAATTCTCTTTCTCACTCCGATAATCAATATTAAACCAGCTAGCGCCAGAATCATTGCCCCTGCATAGAACATAAGTATTGAACTATCACCTGTCTTAGGGAGAGTTTCTTTCTTAGGTTTATCCGGTGTGTTTGGAACATTTGGCTTCTCTGGCTCGTACGTGTTAGTGATTACAAAGCCAGCCGAACCTCCGGTAACCTTAGTGGTGTATCCACCTACAGCATCTTCCTTTATAGCATACTTAATCTCCTTGCCACCTTTGTACTTAGGTAGGTTTGCAAATGTATGCTTCCAGTTATCAGCTGCCTTGATATCTCGCTCCTCAATCATCTCATCGTTAGCATAAAGCTTTACGTGAATCTTGTTAGGACGGCTGCTGATTACACTGCTATCATTCTCCCATACCTTTTTGACAGGAATGTCGATGTACTCTGGGTCGTGCTTATTGGTAATATCATAGCCATTTACCGTCGCAGTGTATCCTCCTATAGCTTCCTCCGAAACTGTATATGTGATTTCCTGTCCAGCCTTATACTTAGGCAAGTTCGAGAACGTATAGCTCCAGTTGGTTCCTGCATTTACAGTCTTTTCCTGAACCTTATCGCCGTTAGCTAGTAGGTTCACCTTGATCGATGCTGGTCGCTTGCCATCCTGATTGAAATTGTCGTCCCACGTCTTAGTACCTGAAACCTCCACCTTTTCCTGCTCCATCGTATTGGTGATGGTTATGCCTAGCTGAGATGTTGGCGAAGCTGGATTTACCTGAACAGAATTAGCTGTAACGTCATATGTCTTGCCACTGTATGTTACTTTGTTATTCCCGTTCTGGTTAGCTTCCTTCACCGTATAAACGATTGGCGTCTTAGTTGTAGTGCCATCATTATTCTGAACCACAGTATACTGGCGAAGCTGTGTGAACTTTGCTTTCCAGTTATTTGCTGCTGTCAGCTTAGCGGTCTTACCAGTATCTTCACCATTGGCAAAGAGTTTTACCGTAATTTCGTTAACATCCGGAGTTGCAATTTCATTGCCCTCAGTATCAACCCACTTCTTAGTTGCTTCAACATCCATCTTATCAATCAGCTTGTTAGAAACAACATCGGTCTCACGAAGCTTTACTTCGTCGTTATATATAACACTGAATGTGTTGTTAGCAACAGCCTCTGATAGCTTAGGATCGTAAGTTGGGGCCTTCATCGTGAGGTATGCAGACAGAACTGTATACGGCTCCAAAGTCGTACCATTCTTACCTACAATCTTGATAGCCTTAACCTTAGTGTAATCCCCAGGGTTTTTAGTCCAAGCAGAGCTATTTAGCTCGTTTTTGTCCGTTCTATCAGGATATTTATCCGTGCGGTAATATATATCGTAATTATTGCTTACATCTGTAGAACCGATCTTTAGTTCGAGTGGTCCCTGAAGGGTGTTGCTAAATGCAGAATTTCTGCCATCGCCTACATGTGGGAACACGTCATACATGAGAATTTTGTCCATCGCCATGTTGTAATAGTTACGAACACTTAGGCGATACTGGAATAATCCACTCGTATTTGTCACATCTGCAAAATCTGTTGAGATTGTATTTCTCGTAAATGCCCTTCCGTATACAGCAGCACCTCCTGGGGTATTCGCCTCAAGGCTTCTTATGTGCTTATCCGACTGAATACTCTCTACGTTGTTACCCAGAACCTTGGCAGTTGCCTTTAGTATAGTCTCATCCACGACACCATTTATATTGATGTCTAGTGTGTCTTTTACGAAGTTGTTCGTATTATAGAGACCAGCGAAATCTGCTGGCGTTCCATTTGTCCAGTTGTCGGCGTAGAAATAAACATCGTTATTATTATTTAACTGATCATTCTCTGCCTTGCTAGGTATTACGTCATTATTTACATATAAATCGACAATATCATAAGACATATTCGCATATTCATATACGTAGCCTGAAGGTAGAACGATTTTAACCGCATCTCGGCCAGTCTCGTTGTAGTTCTTAATAAACTCCACCGACTTAACTGGTTTCGAGCCAACTATCGGCGAAACGTTCGTAAGCTGATCATACGAAACACCGGTTGGCAGCAAATCCACGAATGTTGGATTCTTTAGATATCGTGCTCCAGAAAGTGTATCAAGCCTAAAACCTACCCTGGCAGTGAATCTCTCGTTTGGCATCCCCACCCTCTGATTGCGAGTTTCCTTACCTAACCACACCTTCTCGGTGAAAGGAGTAAAGTACGAGTTCCAGCTACCAGACAGATTCATCTTCGTCTTGGAGCCATCTTCGTTAACCCTGTTGACATCGGCCTTGACTGTATTGTTGATAGGTCTATCGTTATAGGTTTCCCCGAAAGGATTGATAAACATCATCTTGAGGTTAAACTCTAAGTTTGCTGAAGGTGCGAGTGTGAAATCCTTGAGGTATAAGCCCACTCTCTTGTACTTAGGATCAACTGCATCAGCATTTGCAGGATCTAATGTGCCCTGATTGATCTGATCAAGGTATGACTGAAGCTTTTCCTTGCTATCAGCATTTACCTCGCCTTTAAATAGCCATGCTGCGCCATTGTTAGTAAGCGGAATAACATCGTACGTTCCGTCAGCTTTATAGCCTCTTAGTTCTAGCTGTGAGAGATTGAGATTTGCTCTCGAACCTACACCTACGAGGTTCCCCGTTATCATCGTCATAAATAGACGACCACCAGTGTTCTGAACATCCTCATAAATCTCAATGTCTGTAAGCGGTCTATCGAGCTTGTTAACCAACTTGATAGCATATTCCAGCTCTCTTACCGCAAGACTGTTCTTATCGAACGGAATGGTAAGCGGACCTTTCTTACCGAGCATTCCATCGCCGTTGTAGTCATCACCTGCTAAGCGGAAACGCTTCGTATCATCATCAAAATTGTGTTCATTTCCAGCGACTTTTCCGACAGTAGCCTCAGCTGCACCCGGATTAAATGGAATTCCCTGTATCTCTGCAGTGTTCGTAAAGTTTACTCTATTAGATCCATTCATGTACTTTGCACCTGGGAATGACAGCTTAAGATTTGAATAAGCTGGCAGATTATCCCTGATGTAATCGTGCAAATCCCTAACGCCCGTAGGTATGTCGAATCTTAGCGTAACCGTCTTACCGTCGGCACCGAGAGTCCAGTTCGGGTTCTTTGCCGGGTCAAACTTAGCAGTCCTTGTATTGCCTGCGCTATCAACATATGTCGGAAGCTTATCAGTGATTATAATTGAGCGATATGCCCTGTACTCTTGATACAATTTAAAGTTGTAGTTAATATCCGATGCACCATCTTCTGAAATAGACGAAGGATTCGTCCTGCTAGATGCACCAGCATATACGAGCTGATCGTCTGTCTCTTCTCCCGCAACTATCTTCATGAGCCATGGCTTTGGATAAGTAACACCATAAGTCTTATCCTCAAGTGTAGAAAGCTTAGTGCCATCAGCACTATACATGCGAACTACTGGCTTAAGCTTAAAATCACTTGGTGTAGTCTTATCTGCAAAGCTCATTACATATGGAAGCTGCAATCTTACCGTATTGTCTATCTTGTTCAGATAAATTCGCTTAATAGTTTTCCCATCGTTAGTCACGATTGTCTCTTCTGACTTAATGATAGGCTGTGTCTTGGAAGCTGGCGTCGCGAAGTTATCCAGGTAAGTTCCATCAGCGATATTGTTGGTATCGTTTTGGTTCTTCGATGTCTGCTTCGTTGGCACTTCAATCTCGAGATACAGTCCCTCGACTGGCTTCGTCAGCGCCGTCGCATCAATCTCAATTCCTGTTGTGATATTCGTCTCTGTCCTTACTGTCGTAGGCGAAGTAGGCTTTAGGTTTAGCGTAAGAGAACCGCTCTGGCCAAAATTAATCGTGTCAGAGAAAGCTGACGCACTAGTTCCTGATGACGCACCTGAAGCCGCCGCACTTACTGATGGAATACCAGATATCAGAGTTGTGATAATCATGGCCATCAAGCACAGTATGGACACCGCTTTGCTTCTAATTGCCTTCATAATCCCTCCTTATAAATACACTTATCTTAAGCTACACATGCACAAAAATGCACAGCGCAGCTTTTAACGATATAATGCAAAAATCCTCTATATAACGCACTACCGCATTATATAAGTAATTCTTAACTAATTTCTTTTATTTTACACGAAGTCCAGATATTTTGCAAATCGCATACACACTACTAAATGTTGCAAAATCAATAAAATTGGTGTTTACTACAACTTTTATTTGTTTTTTAACCTTGTTTTTTTATTGCTTTTGTTACAGTCCAATGTTAGAGCATAGATTGAGGGCATAGCTCCTTAACACATGATAAATTTGAGTCTAAACTCAGCACCATCACCTTCCTCTGAGACTATCTTGAACTCCGCCCTATGAAGCTCCGCAATCTCCCTCACAAATGATAGTCCGAGTCCGAGCCCACTGTTAATTTCTTTATTTCTTGATTCATCGACTTGATAAAACCTATCCGAGATTTTAGCTATATGATCTGGTGATATGCCGATTCCGTCATCCACTACTTTTAGAGTCGCTGTATCAAAGCCAGCGGTTGCCTCTTTTTTTTCGCTTTTTCCCAGTCCGTTCTTTTGACTCTTGTCAAGATTTCGCTGTTGATTGCGTTCCAGCCTTATCAGAACCCTCGTATTGGAGAACTTAAGAGCATTGCTCACGAGATTATCAAGCACACGGTAAAGCATCAATTTGTGACCATAAATCCATATATCCGATTGAATCTCTATATCAAATTTCAGTTCCGATTCTACCCACTTTCGCTCGTGCTGTCTGCAGTATTCTGTGACGAGCTCCGAAAGCGACAGCCTATCCAAATCAGACCAACATAACTGCTCGGCCTTAGAAAGCTCAAGAATCTGCTCTGTCATATCCTTCATCAGTTTAGCCTGGTGGTTTATTACCTCAAGAGACTCCCTTGCACTCTCTAAATCGTCAGCGTATTTCGCTCCGAACTCACTTTCTGCCATTATCACCGAGAGTGGTGTTCTGAGCTCGTGCGATACGTTCTGATTGAACTGCTTCTCCTTATCGAAATTTTCCTGTATAGAGAAAATCATTTTGTTAAATACATTTGCAAGTCTCGCCGTCTCATCATACGAATGCTTATACGATGTATTGATGCGTTTCGTATAGTCACGACTCTCCGTGATATCCTCTGCCATGTTAGTAACATCATTTATCGGAAGTAAACCGCGCTTAAGTATTCTTCTACCCCCAAGTGACATCGAAATCATTGAAAGAGGTGCAAGAACAACAATTGCAAGCAGAAATAGTTTCAGCTCATAGCTCAGCCATTTGATGGAATGAATTCCACGAACCCACTTCTGCTCCTCTTTGTTATACGTATCAAAGTAATAATAATTTAAGCCATCAGAACTGTACTTCGATATCTCTCCTGATGAAAACGGAGCATTTTCATGAAACCCTTGTGGCAGCGTGCCTCGCTCGATTTTTTTATCCTTACTGTATATTGCGAAATATACACCGTCGTCATAGGACTCAAAATCATCGAGGTCTGAAGCCATCCTTATCGTTGCTCGTTCGAGCTCTGTTCTGGTTGTATAACTCGACCACGTATCAGAAAGCACAAGCGCTACACTGAACATTGCAATAAATATAGCTGCTACAAATACCGTGTACCAACGAGTAACCCTCGAGACGATGGTTCTCTTTCTATTCCTTTTCTTCTGATTTGAATACATATCCCATACCTCTCTTCGTCACTATGACCATCGGATTCTCTAGCTTCTTGCGAATGTTCTTTACCAATACATCGATAATGTTCGACTCACCCTCGTAATCAAAGTCCCAGATGTGCTCTCTAATCTGCTCCCTGCTCAATATAACATTAGGATGTCTCACCAAGCACTCGAGCAGCGCATACTCCTTAGAGGTTAAATCAACCAGAGATGAATTCTTGGTAACTGTTTTCTTTACAAAGTCTAAGCAGCAATCACCAAAATGCACGTTACTCGTAAGGTTCTCCCTATTGTTACGCCTAAGCATAACTCTGATTCGCGCCAGAAGCTCATCAAATTCAAAAGGCTTAACGAGGTAATCATCCGCACCAGCATCTAGCCCAGTCACCTTGTCTTCAAGCGTATCCTTTGCTGTTAGCATGAGGACAGGCGTCTTAATCTGATGATTTCTTAGATACTTAAGCACACTAAGTCCATCAAGTCTAGGCATCATGATATCTGAAATTATTACGTCGTAATTAGTTGCTCTTATGTAGTCAAGCGCCTCTTCCCCATCGTATGCGGCATCAACGCTGTACTGCTGAGTCTTGAGCAGCTTTACGATGCTTTTATTAAGCATAACCTCATCTTCGATTACTAACAGCTTCATGGTCTCGCTCCTTTACTTTCTTTATTGTCGCCTATTATATCATCTTATACGCAAAATCTCGGCTAGATAATCTAACCGAGATTTTATATACAATCATACACTATTAACTAGTCATCCTGATCTTCATTTTCTTCTGCTAAGAACGCTCCATCGACAGCACTCATCTTTACATCAATCGTCTGTTTACCATCTATTACAGTTACTTTGTATACGAGAGCATTTTCATTAACGTCCAGCTTAAGCTTCATGATAATTGCCTTAGCATATTTTTCTTTCACTAGTGTTTCAGCCTTTGCAAGGTCAACTTGTGGCTTCGCACCTATGAGAGCCTTGTCTTCAGAATCTGAATTGAAGTTATCTGCCTCAACCTTCAGGACTTTCCCTGATTCTCCATCGATTTTATATTCCTTTACAGAATTAGTGTCGCTAACGGTAATTTCATACACTACAGTTTCATTGTCAACATCTATCTCATATCCTATAACAGTTCCTCCATTCGATTCCTTGAGTGCCGTTTCCTCTGCCTGCTGAACTGTTACTTTCGCCTTGCGCACAGCCTTCTCATCATGATTGCTTGAGCATCCAACTGCTGAACCGAGCGCTGAGATAAAAACTGCAAGCGCGATAAGCTTTGTTAATGTCTTTTTCTTGAAAATCTTTGTCATGTCCGTACCTCTTTCTCTTTCATTTTTAAACTTGAATTTGTTGCCGTTGTTTCTTGTTGTCCATATAATAAATGAGAAAGATGAACGCAAAATGAATTACGAAAACTTTTTAAAAATATTTTTCGTATTGCATAATTCTTGAAATTTAAACGTCTACATCTAACACGCAAATGCACGACACCCTTAGGTTATGCGGAGTTCACGTGGCTTTATGGCAAAAAAGAGAGCAACCACATAAAGCAGTCGCTCTCTAGCTTCTTATTTCGTACCGTTCTATAAACGATTCTTCCTTCTGATGGTTATCACCGAAACCGATACTATTACAAGTATAATTCCTGCAATGTACACCACAGTTCTACCTAATCCTCCAGTCTCTGGCAAAGAGAACTTTGGATTTTCAGTATTCCTGATGGTGATTGTGCCCGATGAAACTGCGGTATCTCTTGGAGTCTGAGTTTCTACACCGTTGCTATTACTGTAGTCAGTAGTATGATCCGGTATAGCCGTTTCAACTACATAGTAACCATATGAGACATCATCACCATTAGCATTTTTGCCTTTAACAGGTAAATCAGTATACAATTTTATTTTTATACATATAGGCTACAATACTTAACCTGCTCCCAAGGTTATCATAACGGTCAAAATTTCTAATTTGGCTGACATTAGGCGCTGGCAAGAAATTTATATCGATTTCTCTATTGATCTGCATTAATGGTATGGCATCGCATTAATGCTGTGGTATAAAAAATACCACCCTTACTCACTATCTAGTAAGGATGGTAAATATCAATTAATTATCCGCACTTTGTAACTGTCTAAGCCTCACTACGTCTTCTTCTGAAGAACATCCACGCTGCAGTCATACAGAAAGCTCCACTGAGGTAGAACAAGTAAGTTCCAATTCCACCTGCCTTTGGCAGTTCGTATAGCGGATTATCCTTAATTCTCAGCTTCGCAAGTGCATTTGCACTTGGATTAGCAGCAGTTGTCTCTGTCCAAGATTCCCCAGATGTAACTTCCACGGAGTTTCTCTTAACCTTAACCTTGATAGGCTCAGGAATGATAGAGTAACCCTCTGGTGCTTCCGTCTCTACTATATAGTACTCACCGACTGGAGCTGTTACATCAATCTTCTTATCTACTACAAGATTAGTCTTGAATGGAATTCCCCATTTATCGGTTGTATTCGGTATCTTTACCGCCCCAGCAGTGCCCTGTGCCGACGCCTTGTAGATATCGAACTTTGCACCTTTGAGCTGTATTGTACCAGTGTTGTCAGTCTTCTCAAGAACGAACGTAGAGTCTGCAATCTGTACTACTGGATGCTTATACGGCTCTTCGATCTTCTCATCCTGGAACTCATAGTTAATCCTTGCGGACTTGTTTGCTCTAAATCCAGCCTTTCCAGAACTTGTCTTGTTAGTTCCGTAGTCGGTATCTGTGTCTCCAGTTGAATCGTACCCGTTTGTTTCATACTTTTCGTATGCCTTGTCAGTAACCTTTACATTATACGAAAGAGTGTACTTGTACTTACTGTCGACCTTCTCGTCCTTATGGAACTTTAGCTCCATCTTGCCCGTTGTATCTGCTGCAGTAGATGGTGTAAATGTAACCGATTCGATGATTTTATGACCATTGTTCGTATTTGCTGCCGTGCTAACACCGTTGTCATAAAGTACAACTTCTCTGCCAGTAGCCTTTTCCGTACGTACTACCCTGATATCAGGCTGAACATTGAAAAATTCTACAGAGTCGCTAAGCTCATCAGTGATATTGAGTACGTTAACCATATTTGCTTCTAGCAGTTTCTTAACTTCTTCATATAGGTTAGCGTTGTCATATACACCGATATATTGTCCGCCACTCTTCTGAGCCATGTACTTTAGTAGCTCAGGGTTACTCGTTGTGGTTGCACCATTGATATCCCTGGAAACCCCTACGGTATGAATCATTACATCCTTGTGTTCTGCAATGAACTTATTAATCCTCTTCCTAGTAGGCTCCTTAGATGGTCCAGCCCAACGCTCGACGTCACCCCAGCCGCCTCTTTGTTCATTATCATCTACATAGAATGTAGGAACACCGTCGGATATGAATACCATGAGTTTTCTATGCCCATTGTTTTTAACAGAAGGCTTATTGAACATATCAGAAGCCTGTGCGAGTCCAGCACTATAGTTAGTACCAGCTAGCTTGAAAGCCTTTGTATTAACGAAACTGTTATTTCTTCCCCAGTCTCTATCGATCTGAGCATCCTGTCTGTAGTTAGTATGATTTCTGTCTCCTCCGAAGGATACTACTGCAATCTGGTTTCCTGGGTTTAGGGCTAGAAGTTCTGGAATGAGTCCTCTGCCAGAAAATCCACTCTGTGATCCGTTAAGCATCTCCGAAACAGCACCGTCTCTAGCGATGTACGAATTGGAACGTGTGCTGTACATATCCTTCTCTTCCATACTGGATGAACGGTCAACTACAAACAGGATATCAAAGGGCTGTTTCTTAATCTCCTTACCTGTAACGTCAACATAAATACGGTATAAGTCCTTCACGTCTTTCTTGTGGTTTTCAGCCACAGTCGTGTCGTTGTTCTTAACTCCATCACCGAGGTAGTCGATACGCTTATTATGTTCTAGAATATCAGCAGTAGGGATTGTTGCCGTTCTAGGTACACTAGGTGCTCTCCTGGCAGTAGCCATAGCTCTACTTCTGAAACTAGATGTTCCTGTTTTCTCTGCTACTTTTATCTTTATCTTATCGTTGAGCTTTGCGGTCTTCTTCTTAACCTTGAATTTATACTCAAAGTTTTCAGAATTTCCACCCTTAAGCTGTACGGACTGTGATTCCGCACCAGAGGTCAATTCCAACTCTTCTTTGCTATATTCAAGATTGATGGAGAAGTTTTTCTCCGCACTACTCGCATCGATATTCTTGTATGCCGCTGTAACAGATACCACCTCGCCCACACTGTAGCTGTCCTTCTGAGGTGAAATCTTGAACTCTATGTTCTCATCTGACCCGTATGTCTGTACGCCCACACCAGGCAAACTCGATAACGGTATCAAACTTACAATGAGTACAACGGCGATGAAAATCGATGTAACGCTTTTCTTAAATGTCTTTTTACTCATAAGCAATTCTCCTAATATCTACTGTAAACCCTTGTAAATTAGGAGTCCTTTTTCTTTCTCTTCTTCACTAATACCACTAATGTTGTCAAGGCACCCACAAGTGCGACTGCATAAATCGCAAGCCTTGTTGTGTCTCCGGTCTTAATGATTATACGTCTATACTTGTTGGTAAAGACACCATCGCCTTGCTGCTGAATATCTCTCACCTTGAGCTGACCTTCTTCCGTTTCATAAACCGTAACAACAACTCGTACCTCACGCTTGTCGTAAACTATATCACGCTGACTGTCATTTACCTCTGTAACGATATAGTTGTAAGTTCCTTCTTTGGCGATGTTAAATCTGAACAGAATTCCGCCATCGCTTTCATTTGAAACTGTCTTGGTTAGGCCATTGGCTTTAACCTTCCAGTTTGAATCTGATTCCTTAAGTGTAAATTTGAACATTCCCTTCTTAAGGTCCTTGCCCTCGAGCTTCTTAGTGAGCTTGAAAGCAACCTCGACAGGTGGAACATCCTTCTTTACTAGAGCGACTTTAGGCTCCAGTGTAACGTCGTATTTCCACTGGTTCTCGTTGTTAACTCTCTCGATTCCTGGAACGACAACTAGATACGGCTCTACTGGATGATACGCTTTAGCGTGACCTGTAGCGCCAGTCTGTCTTACTAGGTAAATTCCGTGTGATAGTCCCGAAAAAGACACGCGTCCCTGAGTATTGGTAATCCCTGAAGTGCCCGCCAAGCTGTCCCTGTCAACTATCGCTGATAGCTTCTTAGCAGCTACAGCAGAAGACTCTTTGGTAAGCCCGTTATACTTGACGTTAGCTGAAGCAAAATCAGCCGCCGCTCTGTACTTTGCACTTCCTCCACTAGTGGTCAAGTTCGCAACCTTGTGTATTTCAAATGTAGCGCCTGGAACTGCCACATGATTGACTCTGTCCTTGTGGTACACGAGGTTAATAGTAAGCGAGTCCTGTCTACTAGTATCTACATCTGGAACTAGATCAGGATGCGCTGCCATAACACTCTGCACTGATAACATAGTCATAATCAGCGAGCAAAGCACTACTATCCATATAGATTTTTTAAACTTTACCATACTATCATTTCGCATTATTTCAATGTCCTATCTCTCACACTAACTGCGTCTTTTCCTCTGCTTACGCATGAAGATTATCGCAATTATGATTACTGCTGCTGCAACCATTAGCTTGAACTGCCATGAATTCAAGAAGACCAATAGTGGCGATCTCACGCCATCATGATCTGTGTATGGCACTCTATGACCTCTAACCATGAGACGATGAGTGTTAACCCCATAAGGAGTGCAGGTTAGCAGTGTGACATAGTCCTTGCCATCAAATATCTCAAGATCGCTGAGCTCTTTAGGCTCTACGGTCCTGATTTGATCTATTCGATACGCAAGTTTCTTGTCTAAAATTCTTAAATAGAAATTATCGCCCTTTTTTAATTGGTCTAAATCCGTAAAAAGCTTAGCTCCCGGCAGTCCTCTATGCGCAGCAATTACTGCGTGTGAACTCTTTCCGCCAATCGGAAGACTAGTTCCTTCGACGTGTCCCGCACCTCGCTCTAATGATTTAGACGCAGTGCCATGATATATGATGATTTCCTGATCGATTTTCGGAATCTCAACATAGCCCATGACGCCATTTTTGCTGGGATTTAAAAGGTCACTGTACGGATGAGTCTTGATGTACTCATCGTTGTCAAAAGCATCCTTCACGGTGTTGACCGTATGCTGTGCATTGTATGCCTTCGCCTTGCTCCATTCGTCCTTAAGCGTGTCCTCGGAATAGAGGTTAACCGACTTGTCGTAAATCGACTTCATGCGATTGTTCCACTGACTATTCCATAAATCACTGACTGCAGGGTACAGTACCACCGCCGCTCCTGATATAAACAACAGAACGATTACAAGGTTAAACAGCTTCCCCTTTAGCTTGTTTTTTGTGTTTTGTGTTTCCATCTACTATTTGTGGACTTCTTCCTCTTGTCCAAAATCCTTCCTATGAATATTGCGATACCGCATCCAACAAGTATACATAAAATTACCTTTAAAATGTGCCCTATATTGGTTCTTTTCACTGAAGCATTCTGTCCATCGTAAGGAACTCGATGTCCGCGAACAAGTAGTCGGTGTGAATTAACGCCATACGGTGTACAAGTTACAAGCGTTACGTAGTCTTTGCCCCGCTGAACCTGAAGCGACTTAGTGTTGCTAGGTTTAACGACCTTTATGCTGTCTACCTTATACGCCATTTTCTTGTCCATTATATGCAGGTAGAATTTGTCGCCCTTCTTGAGTAAATCCAAATCCGTAAACAGCTTTGCACTAGGTAGACCTCGATGTGCCGAGAGTACCGCATGTGTTCCTTCGCCGCCTATTGGAAGACTGCTTCCGCACAGATGTCCTACACCTTTCTGGAATACTTCCTCGTTGGTGTAGTGGAATATTGGTAATTCCACATCTATGGACGGGATTATTATGTATCCCATCATGCTGTCTTTATTGATATTCAGACACTTTTCGTACTCCAAGTCCCTCTTATTCTCCTTGGATGAAAACGCATCTGGAACGGCTTTAGGCGAAAGTTCGCGATTATATACCCTTGCTCTTTCTAGCTCCTCATCGAAATCGTTGTTTCCGTTCTTTATCGCCCTGTCATAGCTCTGCATCATCTGTCTTGCAAATCTCTGGTTCCACCAGTTACTCACAAGCGGATACATCATTACAGAAAGTCCGATGATAAACAGAAGCGCAATTCCGATATAGCTCTTGTTTCTTGTAATAAAGTTCTGTTTCTCTTTAGCCTGCATTAAAATTCACTACTCTTGTTCTAATATCCTTCTTTTAAAAGATGCGGATAAGAGTCTTAACTATAAGTGTACTTATCCGCACCCGCATTAAATCACTACTTTACAGCAGCTTCACTTTTGTTTTTTTTAACCATCATTGCAACTGCAAGGCTAAGTAGAGCTGCACCAACAATGTAGAATAGGTATGTTCCGATTCCACCTGTGCTTGGTAGCGTTCCTAGCTTGTAGTTGTTGAAGTGTAGTGGGTTATATGTTCCTGTAGTAGTCTTTACTTCATCCTTTTCGTATGTAGCAACGTACTTTCCAGCTTCAACTCCATTGATAGTTACTGTGTATGACTTTAGATTTCCGTCTGCATCTAGCTCAGCACTGATCTTAACTGGAACTAGAGTTTCATTCTTAGCATATCCTTCTGGAGCCTCTGTCTCTACGAGCACATACTCACCAGCGTCGATACCTCTAAATCTGATCTTACCGTCTGCCTTAGTCTCTGATTCATCAGCGATGTTGTCGCTTGCGTCAAGACCTCTTCTAACTAGAAGGGTTGCCTCGTGGTTCTTATAGTCAGCAGCAGAAGTTAGAGTTGCATCCTTCTTATAAAGTCTGAACTTAGCGCCTG
>ERZ773207.160-NODE-160-length-24389-cov-18.578861_pt1 | contig 24389 bp, 16 predicted proteins | sample MGYA00580997_ERZ773207 | MGnify/ENA primary metagenome ERZ773207 (study PRJEB29015, sample SAMEA2738170) | human oral metagenome | biome: human oral; feature: human-associated habitat; material: saliva | place: China | collected 2239 ... | reverse complement strand
CGTCCCGCCCGCATGGACGGCGCGACCCTGTACGTGAGCGCCGATATTGCGACTTTGCGCGCGGTCAAGGGCTTTGTGCCCGAGCTGACCGCCCGCGTGAGTGAGTTCCTGCGCCGTCAGGTGACTATTCACGCTCAGGTGGCGAAGCCCGGTGAGCAGGTCAAGCCCACAGCTCAGCCTGCCCCTGCAGCTCAGCCTACCCCCACAGTGCAGTCTGCAACTCCGGCGGCTGTTGCCCCGCAGGCACCTCAGCAGCCCGTTCAGCAGACTCCCCCGCAGGCGGCTCAGCCGGCGCCTCTGGCTGATGGTCCGCGCGGCGGTGAGGATGCGTGGCGTCGCCACGGTCAGCCGCTGACCGGCGCAAACACCCCCGAGTCCACGAGCGTGGATGCGCCCCTGGGTGCGTGGGAGGTTGCCCCGATTCCGCAGAGCGCCCCCGAGGAGGCACCTCATCAGGCTGCACCGCAGGCACCGGCTGGTCCGCTTGCACCTGAGCCCCCGCTTCCTCAGCAGGTTCCGGTAGCTCAGCAGGTTCCGGTCACTCCCGTGGGCGGTTTTGGTGAGCGTGATTCCTTTGCCGCCTCCGGTAGCGGAGTTCCGCAGCAGGAGAGCGCTGCTGAATCCCAGCAAGCACAGGAACCCCCGTTCTCGCAGGAGCCCCCTCACGTGGAGGAACCTCCCTATGAGGAGGAGCCCCCTTTTGAGGATGAGCCTCCCTACGCTGAACCGGTTGAGGCACCCGCAATGCCTGCTGAGCCTGTAGCACCGGCTGGTCCGCTCGCTACTCCGGTTGCCCCGACAGGTCCGTTGGCGGCTTCCCCGCAGGCAGCACCGCAGGCGGCTGTGGCTGATAATGCTCCGGCAAGCGATGAGAAGCCCGCAGCGCCGGCTTCTAACGCACCTACCGCGCCGACTCCTACCGCACCAACTCCTAGCGCACCGGCGGCACCGGCTCGCCCGGCACGCGCCGCATCCGATGAAGACTACGTCTCTGAGGATGATGAGAAGGTCGAAAACAGCACCTTCATCGGTCTGCGCGCTATCGAAAAAATTATTGGTGGCACCGTCATTGACGAACGCCCCCTGCACCAGCCCTAATTACGGGGTCGTAGGTGCCGCGCCCGCCATCGCACCGATGGCGGGCGCACTCATTCCAGCCGCATACTCGCTACGCGAAACGCCCCTAAATTGTCAGGGGTTGGGTGCATACTCATAACGTCGCCCAAGAACAGCACACCAGCACAACACACCGCACCTGTAAGGAGAAGCCATGTACGAGGGAGCAGTTCAAAACCTCATTGACGAGCTCGGCCGTCTGCCGGGTGTGGGCCCCAAGTCGGCTCAGCGCATCGCTTTTCACATTCTGAATGCGGATGCGGCAGATATGGCGCGCCTAGCCAACGCCATTTCCACGGTGAAGACCAGCGTGAGCTTCTGCGAGGAGTGCGGTAACGTCTCCGAGACGAAGCTGTGCACGATCTGTCGTGATGAGCGCCGCGACCCGTCCGTGCTGTGTGTGGTCGAAGAGTCGAAGGACGTGGTGGCGATTGAGCGCACCCGTTCCTTTACCGGCCGCTACCATGTGCTCGGCGGCGCCATTAACCCGCTGGCGGGTGTGGGCCCGGAGCAGCTGCGTATTCGTGAGCTGGTGTCCCGCCTGGCGGATGAACGCATCCAGGAGATTATTCTGGCGATGGACCCGAACCTTGAGGGTGAGGCGACCGCAACCTACCTCTCGCGCATGCTCGTGCCGCTGGGTGTGCGTCTGTCGCGCCTGGCGTCGGGTCTGCCGGTCGGTGGCGACCTGGAGTATGCGGACGAGATTACCCTGGGCCGCGCGTTGGAGGGCCGCCGCGTCATTAGCGAGGGCACGGCGGTGGCTCATACTGCCGCCGAGGATTTTGAGCGCGTGAACCGCGAGGAGGAGCAGGAGCGAGAGCAGGCGGCTCAGGTTCAGGCTCAGGAGGCGAAGCAGAGTCGTCGCCGCTGGAATTCGAGCATGTTTGATGACCTGGATTCTGAGGATTCTGCCGGTTCCCGCGCGGAGGCGCCCGCCGTCGAGGGTGTGCAGGGCACGGTGGATGAGCAGCTGATCGAGCGGGTTCTGCAGGAGGCTGAGGGATCCGGCGAGGAAGAATCCCGCCGCAAGGTCTCACCCACCGATTCCGGCGCGGACTCTACGCCCGAATCAGCAGAATCCACCCCTGACCTGGGCGAAGACTCCGACAAGGGCGCCCCAGTTGAGGAAGCCCCGGCGAGTGCCGCCTCCGAACCGGCTGAAGCGTCCGTAGCCGAGCAGGCGGAAGATGCGCCGGAGGTGTTCCGCACCCCCGACTATGAGGAGAAGATCCGCTCGATTCAGAACGCCCCGTTGCGCACTCCGAAGCCGGATGTTCCGCCACTGCCGGGTGTCACGTACGTGAACCCGTGGACCTAAAAACTCGCCTCCGCGGGCGTGCTGTACCCGCCTCCGAACCCCGCATCACCGCCCTGTAACACTACGTAATATTTCACGAGGCAATACACACGGGCACCCAGTTAGCCGCTTGTGCTGAACGCCGTCTACTATAAATGAGGAGCCGGCGTCTGCCGGCAGCACACAAGTAACTGACCTGGAGATATCAATGAGCCTGATCGTCCAAAAGTTCGGCGGTTCCTCCGTAGCGGATGCGGAGGGCGTCAAGCGCGTTGCCCGCCGCGTTGTGGACACTCAGAAGGCAGGTAACGATGTGGTCGTCGTGGTGTCCGCTATGGGTGACACCACCGATGAGCTGCTCGACCTTGCCGCAGAGGTCACCAGCAATGTCACTCCTTCTCGTGAGCTGGACATGCTGCTGACTGCCGGTGAACGCATTTCGACCGCCATCCTGTCGATGGCTATTAACGACCTGGGTGCTAAGGCCCAGTCTTTCACTGGTTCTCAGGCTGGCATGATTACTGACGGCGTGCACGGTTCTGCGCGTCTGGTGGAGGTCAACCCGGAGCGTATCCGTGAGTCGATTGAGGCAGGCAACATTGCGATTGTTGCTGGTTTCCAGGGTATGAACCGTCAGAGCGGCGATATTACGACTCTGGGCCGCGGCGGTTCTGATACGACTGCTGTTGCCCTGGCTGCTGCTCTGAACGCTGATGTGTGCGAGATTTACTCGGATGTTGACGGCGTGTTCACTGCCGACCCGCGCATCGTGCCGACCGCGCATAAGCTGGACACCATCACCAGTGAAGAGATGCTGGAGATGGCGGCTAACGGTGCGAAGATTCTGCACCTGCGCAGTGTTGAGTATGCTCGTCGTTTTAATTTGAAGCTTCACGTGCGTTCTTCGTTCTCTAACCTTGAAGGCACTATTGTGGTTCCGGAGGAGTCCGCGGAACTGACCCCCACCCATCTGAAGGAGATTCCCTTGGAGCAGCCCCTGATTTCTGGTGTCGCGCACGATCGCACCCGCGCAAAGATTACTGTTGTTGGTGTTCCGGATGTTCCCGGTTCAGCAGCTAAGGTGTTCGGCCTGATTAACGAGGCGAAGGTTAACCTGGACATGATTGTTCAGAACGTGCCGACTGACCGCCCCGGTGTGACCGATATTTCCTTCACCCTGGATCAGGATCAGGGCCCCACCGCGCTGGAGGCGCTGGAGGCTGCTAAGGCTGAGCTGGGCTTTGAAGAGGTCATTTACAACGAGTCGGTTGGTAAGCTGTCGCTGGTTGGCGCGGGCATGAAGACTAACACGGGTGTTTCGTTCACTTTCTTTGAGGCCCTGTCTAACGCTGGCGTGAACATTGACATGATTTCGACTTCTGAGATCCGTATTTCGGTGATTACTGAGCTGAGCAAGCTGGATGAGGCTGTTCGCGCGGTGCACACTGCGTTCGGTCTGGATGCTGAGGGCGAGGCTACTGTGTACGGTGGTACTGGCCGCTAGGGTTTAGCTCGTTTGTGGGCTGTACGCTTCGGGAGGGGCGGTGCTGGGTTTTCTCAGCACCGCCCCTCCCCTTTGTCTGTCTATAGGTGAAATAACTGAAATACTTTACAGTTATTTCAGATACAAGGTAGAGTTATAGCTACTGGACTACATTTTGCGAGGTTCTAACTTACTTGAGCTAAGCACCAAATGCAATCCAGTAATACAAGGAAGGAACAAAGATGCCCAACACCCAACTCCTGCAGGAAGAAACCCTTAATCAAGCCCAAACCGAAGCAAAAAAGCTACTTGGGAACTCAAACGAAACTGCCGTTACTCTGACCGTTTCAGGGAATGAAAGCCAGGAAATCGGTGATGCGCTTAGCCAAGTTATTCAACAGGTTTTGCATGCTTTAGCACAGGGCCAGCGCATCGAGATTCAGACCAGCCCACAGTACTTGACCACTACTATGGCAGCTCGTCGCATTGGCATCTCACGCCCGACCCTTATGAAGGCTATTCGTTCCGGCGAGCTCCCCGCGTTCAAAGTAGGAAGCCATTTCCGCATCCGCACCGGGGACGCAGAAGTTTTCCGCAAGACCCTTTTGGAGAAGACCATCGCTCAAAAGGAACAAGCTCTCAAAGATCTTTGGAAATTTGAGGAAGAGAACAATCTCAACGACATTATCGGAGGACCTGCGTGGTAAAAGAGAGTACATTATCAGATGCTGAATCTGTCCTACTGGATACGAACATTCTGATGTCTAAGACTCTTCGCGATTGGATTCTCCTTTTGACAAAGGAGAGTGACTACAGATTTTTCGCTCCATACGTATCCACCGGAATCATGGATGAGTTTGGATACCACACACGCCGAAAGGACCCGATGATTCATGATGCAAAAATTGAGAAATGGAAACAACAAATCCTGACATCCTGCAAGTCCCTAATCGCAGGTTTCCCTGTTGAACCAGTTGCTGGCTTTCCCGATATAAACGATCTTCATGTGCATGCTGCTGCCCAACACGGCGGCATGCACGCATTAGTCACCGATGACCGCAAACTGCTCGATTATGCTTCCACGGAAGAAGCTTAGAATATTCAAAATTATGAGACACTCAGCGCGGATGATTTTCTGATGCAATTTACTGAATATGCTCATCCCTCCTTATTTGCGGAGGTCTATCTTTTCCAGGAATCTTATGCTCACTCTAAGGGATTCACGGAGACTGATATTCCTCGCGCACTTGAACGAGCAGGAGCGGGTCAATTTGCCCGCTATCTTCGGACTGCAGTGATTAATAGCCCACAGTTTGTCGATTTTGAACGTGAGTTTAAAGCCCGGTCTTCTAGTAGCTAGGTAGACATTGCTACATGCACTACCTTGTCACAGCATCGTTTAGGCTAGAAGCATGAGTAGTGTTGTATTTTCCCAGGTGATGGATGCCCGCGAATGGCGTGTCGCCCAGGCAACGCATGAGGCGCGTGCCGGCCGCTACGCCGACCCGTTTGCGCAGCGTCGCGCCCGCCACGAAGTGCACCCCGTGGAGGACTTCCTCTTCACCTACTACACGCTCAAGCCCGGCCAGTTTAAGCGCTGGCACCCCGGCGCCGGCATCATCCTGCTGGATGCGCCCGAGCGCGCCTCCTGGCGTTTTTACCGGCCCGCAACCGAGCAGGAGCTCCTTGAGGCAGGTTGCACCCCCGAGGTTGCGCGCGCCCAGGCGGATGCCGCCTCCGCCGTCACCGTGGACGTCACCGATTTTGTGGAGCGCCGCGCTACCGCCCTCGCCTTTACCCACGAGATTCTGCGCAACACCGCCGCGAAGAAGGGTCAGTTCGGTTGCTTCGGCATGCACGAGTGGGCGATGGCGTACAAGTCGGTGGAGAACAATATTCGCCACGACTACCTGCAGCTGCGCCTGGGTGCGGAGGGCACGGACCGTGTGGTGGAGGAGCACCGCATCCGCTGCTCGCATTTTGATGCGTTCCGTTTCTTCATGCCGCAGGCGGCACCGATGAACGAGCTGCAGCCCACCCGCGAGACGCAGCGTATTCTGGAGCAGCCGGCGTGCCTGCACGCGAATATGGACGTGTACAAGTGGGCGTATAAGCTGCTGCCGCTGGTTGATTCGACCCTGGTCATGGATTGTTTCGACCTGGCGTGGGATGCGCGCGAACTGGATATGCGCGCGGCCCCCTACGATATTCGTGACTGGGGGTATGAGCCGATTCCGGTGGAGACGACCGAGGGTAAGGCTGAGTACGTGCGGATTCAGCGTGAACTGTCGGAGCGTTCGATTGGCCTGCGCGAGCGCCTGCTGCGGGTGTGTGAGCGCTATCTTCCACCCCTCGAGGCGTAAAAGACGTGATTCGAGCCTCTTAGGGTATCCACCAACCGAACACATACCCCCGTTACGGTCGTTAGTACGGTAAGATGAGATACGGCTCATACAGAACCCACGCACCCAAGGAGTGCCCACACATGGCCCGTATTGTTGTTGATGTTATGCTCAAGCCCGAAATTCTTGACCCGCAGGGTAAGGCTATTTCTCACGAGCTGCCCCGTATCGGCGTTGATTCCTTCGTTGATGTTCGCCAGGGTAAGCGCTTCGAGCTGACCGTCGAGGGTGAGGCAACCGAGGAGCACCTCGCAGCTGCCCGCAAGGCTGCTGAAGAGCTGCTCTCGAACCCCGTCATCGAAGATGTTGTGAACGTTTCGGTTCTGGAGGACTAATACCTATGGCAGAGTCCCTCGCACCTACTGAAGTCCCCCTGGTTGGCGACTTTTCTACTTACTCCCCGAACCCCGCTTTCGCTGATGCACGCGTTGGCGTGGTGACTTTCCCCGGCACCCTGGATGACCGTGACGCTGCACGTGCTGTCCGTTTGGCTGGCGGTACCGTCGTTGAGCTGTGGCACGACGACGCTGATTTGAAGAACGTTGATGCCGTCATTATTCCTGGCGGTTTCTCCTACGGTGACTACCTGCGTGCCGGCGCTATTGCTGCGAAGGCTCCCGTGATGCGTTCGGTGATTGATGCCGCTAACGCTGCTGGTACCTCCGGTTCCGCTCCCCTGCCTGTTCTGGGCATTTGCAATGGTTTCCAGATTCTGACTGAGTCTCACCTGCTGCCCGGTTCGATGATTAAGAACGATCACCGCAAGTTCATTTGCCGTGACCAGATTCTGCGCATTGAGAATAACTCCACCTCCTGGACGAGCAATTACGCTGCTGGCCAGGAGATTGTTGTCCCTCTGAAGAACCAGGACGGTCAGTATGTTGCTGACCAGAAGACTCTGGAGGCGCTGGAGGCTGAGGGCCGCGTGGTGTTCCGCTACGTTGGCTTCAACCCCAACGGTTCCCGTAATGACATTGCTGGTATCAGCAATGAGCGCGGTAACGTGGTCGGTCTGATGCCGCACCCGGAGCACGCTGTGGAGCCTGGCTTCGGTCCTTCCTCTTCTGGTTTTGGTGAGGTTTCTCTGCGCGGTGGCGCCGATGGTCTCGGCGTGTTCACCTCCGTTCTTGCCAACCTGATTAACGCCCGCTAACGCACGACAAGGATTCTAAGAAGTTATGAGCGAAAAGCAGTTTAACCTCGACACCGTCGAGCACGCGGCGGCAACCCCGGACACCGAACTCCCCTGGGCTGAGCTGGGCCTGAAGGAGAACGAGTTCGAGGATATTAAGGAGATTCTTGGTCGCCGTCCTACCGCGGCTGAGCTGGCAATGTACTCGGTCATGTGGTCCGAGCACTGCTCCTACAAGTCTTCTAAGGTTCATCTGAAGCAGTTCGGTGCGAAGGTCACCGATGAGATGAAGAAGGACCTGATGGTCGGTATCGGTGAGAACGCCGGTGTGACCGATATTGGTGACGGCTGGGCTGTTACCTTCAAGATTGAGTCCCACAACCACCCCTCGTACGTGGAGCCCTACCAGGGTGCTGCGACCGGTGTGGGCGGTATTGTGCGTGACATTATTTCCATGGGTGCACGCCCGATTGCTGTGATGGATCCGCTGCGTTTCGGCGCGATTGATCACCCGGACACCGCCCGCGTTATTGGCGGCGTGGTTGCCGGTATTGGTGGTTACGGTAACTCCCTGGGCCTGCCGAACATCGGCGGCGAGGTTGAGTTCGATTCCTGCTACCAGGCAAACCCGCTGGTCAACGCACTGGCTGTGGGCATTATGCGTCACGAGGACATCCGCCTGGCGAACGCATCGGGCGTGGGCAACAAGGTTGTTCTGTTCGGTGCACGCACCGGTGGCGACGGCATCGGCGGTGCGTCGGTGCTGGCGTCCGAGTCTTTCGATGACACCAAGCCCTCGAAGCGTCCTGCCGTTCAGGTGGGCGACCCCTTCGCTGAGAAGGTTCTGATTGAGTGCTGCCTGGAGCTGTTCAAGGGCTCCGTGGTGGAGGGTATTCAGGACCTGGGTGCGGCGGGTATTTCCTGCGCAACCAGCGAGCTGGCTTCTAACGGTGAGGGCGGCATGCACGTGGACCTGACCAAGGTTCTGCTGCGTGACCCCACCCTGACCCCGGGCGAGATTCTGATGTCTGAGTCTCAGGAACGCATGATGGCTGTTGTCTCCCCCGAGAACGTGGAGCGCTTCGAAGCGATCATGAACAAGTGGGGCGTGGAGTACTCCTTCCTCGGTGAGGTCACCAACTCTGGCCGCCTGGTCATTGAGTGGGACGGCGAGGTCATCGTGGATGTTGATCCCCGCACCGTTGCACACGACGGCCCGACCTACGAGCGTCCTTACGCACGCCCCGAGTGGCAGGATGACGTTCAGGCTAACCACTTCACCGGTTCGGCTGCTGATGATTCCCGCCCGCGCGGTAAGGAGCTGGGCGAGGCAATCAAGGCGTTCATGGCGTCCCCGAACATGTGCTCCAAGTCCTGGATCACCAACCAGTACGACCGCTACGTTCAGGGCAACACCGCCCTGTCCATGCCGGATGACGGCGGTGTGGTGCGCGTGGATGAGAACACCAACCTCGGTGTTGCTCTGGCGACCGACGCCTCCCCGCGTTTCACCTACCTGGATCCGTACGAGGGTGCTCGCGCGTCCTTGGCTGAGGCGTACCGTAACGTTGCGACCGTTGGTGCACGCCCCGTTGCTGTGTCTGACTGCTTGAACTTCGGTTCTCCCGAGGATCCGGACGTCATGTGGCAGTTCGCTGAGGCTGTTCGCGGCCTGGCTGATGGCTGCATGGAGCTGGGTGTTCCGGTGACCGGCGGTAACGTGTCCCTGTACAACCAGACCGGTGGCAAGGCTATTAACCCGACCCCCGTGGTTGCGATGATGGGCGTGATGGATGACGTCACCCGCCGCACCCCTTCGGGTTGGGCTCCTGAGCATGACGGTCAGGCGATCTACCTGCTGGGTACCACTCGCGATGAGCTGGACGGCTCCGAGTGGGCTCGTTTCAAGGGTCACCTGGGCGGTCAGCCGCCGAAGGTTGATCTGGCTCTGGAGCGTCAGCTGGGTGACATGCTGGTGAACATGTCTCGTGACGGCATGATTGATGCCGCGCATGACGTGTCTGCTGGTGGTCTGGCTGCGGCTCTGTCGGAGGCTTGCCTGCGTTTCAACACCGGTGCCCGCATTGGTCTGGGTGAGGTTGCTGAACGTGACGGCCTGGACCTGTTCACCCTGCTGTTCTCGGAGTCCCTGGGCCGCGTTGTGGTTTCGGTTCCGCGTTCTGAGGAGGTGCGCTTCAAGGATATGTGCACCGCTCGCCAGTTCCCCTTCGCACGTATTGGTGTGGTGGATGCTAAGTCGAACGCTCTGGACTTCCAGGATGAGGTTTCTATTGACCTGGATGAGCTGCGTGCAGCTCACGAGGGTACTCTCGCTTCTTACTTCGGTGAGGTTGCGAAGGGCTAGTCTTCGACTAGTTTGAGACGAACGCCGAAAGGGGCGGATGCTTGTGAAAGCATCCGCCCCTTTTGTTATGCCCGCAGGCTTGTGCCCGTGAATTTGTGCGTTGGGCGTTTAGGCATTGAGCATTTAGCCGTCGTGCGTTGAGGCGTTTAGGTTTACGCCTCGGCGACCTTGCGGCCCAGCTGCGCGAACAGGGAGGCGTTGATGCGGAAGCCTTCGATGCATTCTTCGATAAGGGCTTCGCGCTGTTCGTCGGTCATGGGTGCGTTGTCGAGCAGTTCGCGGTAGCCGTCCTTGAAGACCTTAGGCTTGGGCAGTTCGGTGAAGCGGTACATGCTCAGTGCTTCAGCGGGGATGCCGTAGTGGCGGGTGACCAGCGCTGCGACTGCCTGGCCGCCGGAGAGGTCGCCGAGGTAGCGCAGGTAGTGGTGTGCGAGGTAGCGTTCGGGGGAGTTGACGGTGGCGCGGATGCGCTCTACGTATTCTGCGGTTGCGGGCAGGGGCGCGTCGATGTCGCCGTCCTGGCCGAGTGCGCGGATGTCTGCGCGGATGTATTCTGCGCGGTCGAGGCCGGGGTGGGTGAAGGGTTCGGTGATGGGGTTGGGTTCTGCGCGGTAGTGTGCGGAGACTGCTTCGAGTGCTTCGTAGATGTGCACGTACTGGTTGATGAGGCACAGGTATGCCTCGGTGTTGAGGGAGCCGCCCATGAGGTCTTCCATGAAGGTGGAGTGTTCGGCGTTGTCGTGGACGTGCTTGGTGCTTTCCTTCAGGCGTGCGGAGAAGCGTTCCTGGGTGGTTTCGGGGGCGGTCACGGTCATTGTGAGTTCCTAAAGTGGGTTGTGGGTGAACAATAAATGTTTTAGTGACATAATGTCACCAAAACCTGTTAATGACATATTGTCACCAAAAACCGGTTTTGGCAATAGCTTTTCAAAAAATTTTGCTAAGGTATACCTCATGTACAAGTCATCCTAGGCATTAAGTTACACAAACGTAGGCTAATAAGGCTAGACTTGATACGAACACCACAATCACAAAATTCAAGGAGACACCGAATGTCTACCCCCTCTCTCACCAAGCGCACTTGGGCGTTCTTGGCTTCAGCAACCATCGGTCTCAGCGGCGTCGCCGGCGTACCCGCGGCCTTCGCAGCTGAAACCAACTCCCACATCAGCGCCGGTGAGGTAACCGCAGCCTCAGAGCAGAGCCTGCAGGACGTCACCGTCAACTGGGGCCTGAAGAAGTCCTTCCGCTCCTACATCAACGGCCCCTTCTCCCAGGGCTCCCAGAAACTGACCGGCGTCACCACCAACGAAGACGGCTCCTACCACTTCACCTCCGCCGAAGGCACCGTAGCCAACGGCGAATACTCCGTCACCTTCACCGGCTCCTCGATTCACTACACCGCACACCACGGCCTGCTGGAAGTCATCATCTCCGACCTCTCCGTCACCATTAAGGACGGCGTGGGCACCGTGCGCGCCAACGTTCAGACTCGCCCCTACAACGGCAACACCACCCCGAACGACCTGGTCGAAACCAAGAACATGACCATCGGCACTTTCAACGCCTCCGGTCTGAAGGTTGAGGGTAACACCATCACCCTGCCCAGCGTGGACGAGGAAAATGGCACCCGCGTCAAGCTTTCCGAAGAGGCAACTGGCGCCTTCGCGGGCTTCTACAAGGCAGGTCAGGAGCTGGATGCGCTCAGCTTCTCCGCAACCATCGTGACCAAGGAAGCACCCGCGCCGAGCCCTGAGCCCAGCAACGAGCCGACCGCAGCGCCTACTGCTGAGCCCAGCAACGAGCCGACCGCAGCGCCCTCCTCCGCGCCGACCAGCGAGGCACCCAAGCCCGCAGACCCCAAGCCTGCAGACCCCAAGCCCGCAGAGCCCACTTCTGCTGCGCCGAGCGCAGCACCCACCTCCGCGGCACCTTCCTCCCCCGCCGCAACCACCGAGCCCAAGCGTGACGAGAAGGTCACCGGCAACGTCGTCGAGTCCGGCACCCTCAGCTGGGATATCCGTGAGTCCTTCCTGAAGTACCTGACCGGCTTCGCGCACGGCTCCGTGAACGTTGAGGGCATGGAGAAGACCGCGGCTGGCGGCTTCAAGTACACTCAGGCATCCGGCGTGTACAACCCCGAGACGAAGACCGGTCAGATCAACTTTGCGGGCACCGCAGAGTTCACCGGCCACAACGGTCAGCTCAAGAGCACCATCAAGAACATGCGCCTGGTCGTCGTCAACGGCAAGGGCACCCTGGTCGCTGACGTGGACGCGCTGACCCTCGACGGCAAGTCCGTTTCCAAGACCGGCCTGGCATTCGCTGAGGTGGACCTCTCCGGCGCGAGCGTGAAGGACGGCGTCTTCTCGGCGCAGAACGCGGCAGTCACCCTCACCGATGAAGGTTCCACTGTGCTCTTCGCGGGCCAGTACCGCGGTGCCGACAAGGCCATGGCACCGCTGAGCTTCTCCGTAAAGCTCAGCGAGCAGACCGCGGAGAACACCGTTGAGGTTCCCCGCGTCTCCGAGAACAAGTCCTCCGAGGGCGGCGCCTCCGATAACAAGGGTTCTGAGAACGGCTCTTCCAACGAGGGCTCCTCGAACTCCGGCGCTAACGGCTCCGGTTCTAACGGTTCGGCAGGCACCTCCGGCAGCGTTTCTAACGGCGGTTCTTCCTCAAACGGCTCTGTCAGCAACAACCCGGCACAGCCGGTCTGCGTACCCGTCACCCGCACCCGCGAGGTGCAGGAGCAGGGCGCATCCGACGGCACCATTAAGAGCGCAAACCTTGGCTGGGGCGTGCGTGATTCCTTCCGCAACTACGTGCGCGGCGGCATCGCGAACGGTAGCTGGGAGCTGAACGGCACCTCCTACTCTTCGGATGCGTTCAACTGGTCTAACGGCACCGGCACCTTCAAGGGTGGTAAGGGTTCTATCTCCTTCAGCGGTTCGGTTCGTTTCACCGGTCACCACGGCATTCTGGACACCACCATTGCGAACCCGCGCCTTGAGATTAACGGCAATTCCGGTACTCTCTACGCGACCATGACCAGCAATGACCCCTCCGGCAAGGCAACTAACTACGGTGAGGTGGCGCTGCTGAAGGTGGACCTTTCGGGCCTGCAGAGCTCCGCTGACGCTGTGAGCGTCAACGGTGCGGCAACCACCCTGACCGCTGAGGGCGCGAAGGCGTTCGCTGGCTTCTACGAGGCCGGTAAGGACATGGCTCCGCTGAGCTTCTCCGCGGCGATTAACGGCGCGAAGACCACCACCAAGACCGTGACCGAGACCGTCTACGAGGGTAAGGGTTGCGACCCGGTCACCGGCAAGCCTCTGGCTTCCACCGGTGCGTCCGGTGTTGAGGGCACCCTGGTTGCAGGTTTCATCGCTGTTGCAGCCGGTGCGGGTACCGTCGTGTACACTCGCCGCCGCAAGAAGGCATAACGGCACCTCACGAGGATGCCCACACTGTCGGCTCGCCTGTGAGACTCAATCACGAGGTTCACCGGTGAGCCGACACGGTCCGTGCGGGGGTGCAGATTTTCACTGCACCCCCGCTTCAGGTGCCAGGTTTTACCCCGGCGCCTACCCCAGTTTTCCTAACTCCCTTTTTTCTGTGAGACGACGATGTTTTCTTCCCTTTCTTCTTCTGCCCTGAACCGCCGCGATGCAGTGAAGTATGCGGCATTCTCCATCACTTCCGCGTTCCTGCTGAGCTCTTGCGGTGTGGGTACTCAGAACCCGGCCGCTTCTTCAAGCACTTCGCAGGCTGTGGTGGATGAGCAGAGCACCCGCACCGTTTTGGAGAACCTTGCCGATCAGCTGCGTTCTTCTATTGCCCCTGATCAGAAGGCTCTGCGCGGCCCCAATAGCGCCGCAGATACCCCCGAAATTCAGCCGATGGTCGATACCCCCACTCCGGCTTTCCCCGTGACGTTCAAGGACTTCAACGGCACCGAGGTGACCGTTAAGTCTGCTGACCGTGTGCTGGCACTGGACCTGTACGGCACTCTGGCTCAGCAGATGATTGCGCTGGGTCTGGGCGGTCGTCTGGTCGGTCGTGTCACCTCCTCGACGGAGCAGTCGCTGGCTCACCTGCCGCTGGTGACCCAGAACGGTCATGACCTGAACGCTGAGGCGATTCTGGCGACCTCCCCGGACCTGGTGCTGTGGGATAAGAGCAACGGCCCGATTGAGATTGTGGATCAGCTGCGCGCAGCGGGTGTGACCGTGGTGGTCTTCGATCATGAGCGTCGTATGGATAAGATCATTCCGCAGCTCAATGCTGTTGCGCAGGCGCTGGGTGTTCCGGAGGCGGGCGAACAGGTTGCTGCCCGCGTGCAGAAGGACCTGGATTATGCTCTGCAGGTGCTCAAGGACGTCGCCCCGAAGGGTGCACAGCAGGTGTCGTTCGCGTTCCTGTACGTGCGCGGTACCGCTGGCGTGTTCTTCGTGCTCGGTAAGGGTTCGGGCGCTGACGATTTGATTCAGGCTATTGGCGGCAAGGATGTGGCGTCTGAGCAGAACGCAACGAATATTATTCCGGCGACCAGTGAGGCGCTGGTGAAGCTGAACCCGGACGTCATTCTGACCATGAGCGGCGGCATTAAGTCCACCGGCGGTTTGGATGGTTTCTTGGCTCGCCCGGGTGTGGGTGAGACGACTGCCGGTAAGAATAAGCGCATTATCGATATGGGTGACGGCCAGATTCTGTCCTATGGCCCGAATACTCCGGCGGTGCTTTTGTCGCTGGCTAAGGCTGCGTACTCGACTCCTGCGGGGGGCCAGTAGTGGCTGCCGTGAAAAGTGCGGCGGGTGCGCGGGATTATCGTGCTTCGCGTCGGCGTCGTGCCGGTCTGACGTTTACGTTTTTGGCGGTGGCACTGTGCGTTGTGATGGTGCTGTCTGCGGGTTTGGGTCAGTACTATATCCCGACTGATCAGGTGATTGCTTCTGTGGGCCGCCGCCTGGGTCTTGCGCCGGAGAACCCGGCGATGCAGCTGGCGGATAGCACTCTGTGGAATATCCGTTTCCCGCGTGTGCTGTTGGGCGTGCTGGTGGGTGCCGCTTTGGGTACTTCCGGTGCGGTGATGCAGTCGGTGTTTGGTAACCCGTTGGCTGAGCCGGGCGTGATTGGTGTTTCCTCGGGTGCGGCGGTTGGCGCGTGTATGTCGATTGTGTTGAACCTGCAGTTCTTCGGTATTTTCACGACTCCTGCATTCGCGTTTGTGGGTGCGTTGGCGGCTACTGCGCTGGTGTATTTCCTGTCGCGTTCTTCGGGTCGTGCGAAGGTCCTGTCGATGATTTTGACGGGTATTGCGGTGACCGCGGTGGCGAATGCGATTATTGCGTTCCTCATGTTTATTGCTGATACGACGAGCCGCGATCAGATTGTGTTCTGGCAGATGGGTTCGCTGAACGGTTCCACATGGAAGGCTGTGGCGAGCGTGTGGCCGGTTATTCTGATCGGCTTGGTGGCGTGTTTTGTGATGGCTTCTTCGCTGGATGTTCTGGCGTTGGGTGAGCGTGCGGCGCAGCATTCTGGCGTGAACGTGGAGCGTCTGCGTGCGGTGTCTATTGCGGCGACGGCTTTGTTGACGGGTGCTGCGGTGGCCTATGCGGGCATTATTGCGTTTATTGGTCTGATTATTCCTCACCTGTTGCGCATGATTTTGGGTCCGTCGAATCGTGTGTTGTTGCCGGCTTCGGCGTTGGGTGGCGCCCTGTTGATTGCGCTGTCTGATTTGGGTGCGCGTACGCTGGTACCTTTTGCTGATTTGCCGATTGGTATTTTTACGGCTTTGGTGGGCGGCCCGACGTTCTTCGTGTTGTTGCGTCGTTCCCTGGGTCAGGGCGGAGGTGCTTCGTGAGCGAGTTGTTGAGCCTGTCCGGTGTGTGTTTTAACGCTGGTGGGCGTCAGATTTTGAATGATGTGTCCCTGTCGGTTTCTGCGGGCGAGGTTGTTTCGCTGATTGGTCCCAATGGTGCCGGTAAGTCGACTCTGTTGGGTGTGATTGCTGGTGATATTGCGCCCAGTAGCGGTGAGATTCTGTTGGATGGCGCCCCTTTGGGTTCGATTCATGCCCGTCAGATGGCGCGTCAGCGTGCGATGCTGCTGCAGAAGTTGAATGTGGCGTTTTCATATACGGTGCATGAGGTGGTTCAGATGGGCCGTACCCCGTGGAAGGGTACGGAGCGCGCTGAAGAGGACGACGCCGTGGTTGCTTCAATGATGGAGCGTACGTCGGTGACTCATTTGTCGGATCGCGATATTACGACTCTGTCCGGTGGTGAGAGTGGTCGTGCGCATTTGGCGCGTGTGTTTGCTCAGCAGACTCCGCTGATTCTTTTGGATGAGCCGACTGCGGCGCTGGACATTACGCATCAGGAGCAGACGTTGCGGGTGAGCCGCGAGTTGGCTGCTGAGGGTGCCGCGGTACTGACGGTGCTGCATGATCTGGATGTGGCGGCTGCGTATTCTGACCGTATGGTGTTGTTGCGTGGTGGCGAGGTGGTTGCTTCGGGCGCCCCTGAGCAGGTGTGTTCGGCGGAGTTGTTGTCTGAGGTGTATCAGCATCCGATTGAGGTGTTGAGGCATCCGGTGACGAATCGTTTGTTGATTCTGCCTGAGCGCTGATTCTGCCAGCGCGCTAACTCTGTTGGTGCGTTGATTCTGCTATCGTGCTGATTCTAGGGGGCGTTAGCGAACTGTCCCGCATACACTTTCTACCTCAAAATATGCCAGTATTCGCATATATTAAATCTCCGCTCTGGAATGACTGAAATATCAGCTCATTCCAGGGCGGAGATTATCTTTATCCCCTTCTACACGGATACACTGAAAGGTAGTGTCCGCAATACTGAACTCTATTCAGTTCAGTATTCCATCCATTCGAGAAAGAGACCCCCGCATGGATCCTCAGCAGAAAACGGCAACGCCTGCCGTTGCCGGCTACATTCCCGAATATTCTGAAACACCGCATAGCGGATCTTTCGATATTGCCCAGCACGGTTTGAGCAGCGATGATGTTGCTCGCCTGACTGCTGAGGGTAGAGTCAATACCCAGAACAATAAGTCTTCTCGCACGCTGTGGAGCATTATGCGTGCGCACCTGTTCACGGTCTTCAACTTTGTGTTGGGTGCCTGTGGTGCCGTGGTGATCATGTACCAGCGTTGGGCTGATCTGCTATTCCTGGGGGCTGTTATCGCTAACGTGGTGATTGGTTTTGTGCAGGAGTACAAGGCGAAGCTTGAGCTGGACCGCATCTCCCTGCTGGACCGCTCCCCCGCTACTGCCGTGCGTGACGGTAAGAGCGTTGAGGTTCCGATGGAGCAGCTGGTTGAGGGTGACGTTGTCATTCTCAAGCGCGGCGATCAGGTTCCCGCGGACGCTATTGTGCTCACCTCCGATTCTTTGGAGCTGGATGAGTCCCTGCTGACCGGTGAGAACGACCCGATTGCTAAGCGTCCCGGCGATATGGTGCTGTCGGCGTCGAGTGTGCTGGGTGGTACCGGCCGCGTCCTGCTCTCTCATGTGGGTGCGAATTCTCGTGCAAGCAAGATTTCTGATGAGGCGCGCCAGTTCTCGCGTATTCAGTCTGAGCTGCGTGATGCGCTGAACCGTGTGGTCCGCTGGATTACGGTGGGCCTTGCGGTCATTATTCCTGTGGTGTCGTGGGGTCAGATTCAGGCGGCTGGCGGCCTGGAGACCGTGCAGCAGAACCACCTGTGGGAGCAGGTTTCTATTGCTGTGGTGTCTTCGGTTGCTTCGATGATTCCGCAGGGTCTGGCGCTGATGACCACTCTGGCGTTTGCGGCGGCGGCTGTGGCGCTGGGTCGTAAGCACAACATCCTGGTGCAGGAGCAGCCTGCGGTTGAGGTTCTGGCTCGTGTGGATGTGGTCTGCTTCGATAAGACCGGCACCCTGACTGAGGGTGGCGTGATTTTTGATTCGGTGCGCCCGCTGGACACCGTTGCTGAGACTGAGGGCCCGGGTGCTGACTCTGCCGAGCACACTTCTTGGCGTGCTTCTCTGCCTGCCGGCTGGGATGAGGCGCTGGCGTGGTTTGGTCACGATGAGAACGCGAACCCGACCGCTGCGGCTCTGACCGGTGGTTTCCCGGATAACTCCTCGGCGTCGGTGAGCGGTATTGTGCCGTTCTCCTCGGCTCTGCGTTTTAGCGCGATTGAGTTTAAGGATTCGGGTGCGTGGCTTCTGGGTGCTCCGGAGGCGCTTCTCGCCAAGGGTACCGCCGAGCGTGAGCGTGCCGCTGAGCTGGCGGCGCTGGGTCTGCGCACGATGGTTTTGGCGCATGCTTCTGCGGTGGTTCGCAATGAGAAGGATGAACCGATTCAGAAGATCCCGTCGGATTCTACCCCGGTTCTGTTCGTGATTTTCCGTGAGAATGTGCGTGCGGATGCGCCTCAGATTGTGGAGTATTTCCACCGTCAGGGCGTGACTTTGAAGGTCTTCTCGGGTGATAACCCGTTCACTGTGGCTGCGGCTGCGAAGACTGCGGGTATGGATACTTCTGCGGGCGCGGTTGATGCGTCGACTCTGCCTGAGGACGGTCCGGAGCTTGCTGAGGCTGCGGCTACTCACAATATTTTCGGTCGTGTGTCGCCCGAGCAGAAGAAGAACATGGTGATTGCTCTGAAGGAGCGCGGCCATGTGGTGGCGATGACCGGTGACGGCATTAATGACGCTCTGGCGCTCAAGCATGCAAGCTTGGGTATTGCGATGGGTAACGCCGCTCCGGCGACGAAGGCTGTTTCTCGCCTGGTTCTGTTGGACGGTAAGTTCTCGTCTCTGCCGGCTGCGCTGGAGCAGGGCCGTCAGGTCATTACGAACATTGAGATGGTGGCGAACCTGTTCTTGACGAAGACTGGTTTCGCGATTCTTCTGGGTGTTCTGTTCAGTATTTTCGGTTTGACCTTCCCGTTCTTGCCGCGTCAGTACTCGACTGCTGACTTCTTGATTGTGGGTGCGTCGTCCTTCGCGTTGACTCTGTTGCCGAATTCGCGCCGTTACGTGCCGGGTTTCTTGCGCCGCGTGCTGAATTACACGGTTCCGAACTCGATTATTGTGGTTGCGATGCTGTTGGCGGTGACGTTCACGGCTCGCGGCATGGGTGTTGAGGATATCCGTCAGATTCAGACGGCTTCGTTCATTACTTTGGTGATGATGGGTCTGTGGAATTTGGCTGCGGTGGCTCGTCCGTTCAACCGTGCTCGTATTCTGCTGTTTGGTGCGTTGCTGGCGGTGTTCTTCGCGGCGCTGTTCGTGCCGGTTCTGGTGGAGTACCACCAGTTCGTTACTGTGCTTCCGCACCTGCTGTGGACGGCTCTGGGTGCCGGTGCTCTGGGTGCCGTGCTGATTGAGGTGAATGCGCATCGTAACCGCCGCTGGCAGAAGCGTCATTACCCTGAGCTGGAGGTTGCTCCGCTGAATTTCTTCCCGGCTAAGAAGTAGTTAGTCGAAAGGTAGCTGCTTCGGTAGCGTGTGGGCCCCGTATCCTGTGGATGCGGGGCCCTTTTGCGTCGTCGAAGGCGCCCCGTCCGGTGCGTGTCAGGGTGTGTCAGGGTGTTTCAGGGCGTGTTGGAGTGTACCTGGGCGCACCAAAGTCCTACCGGGAGGCAACCGCAAGTAGCGCCGGGAGTGTGTCTCAGCTATCACTTGAGTGAAACTTTTAACAGCTTCTGATAGCCTCCTGTTCCCACCTTGCTCTTAACCTGGGAAAACCCTTAGAGTTACAGGGAACTATTTGAGAAGGGAAACCTTCTTCAGGGTTGTTACTGGTTTGGCAGGCAAGACCTGAGTTACTCAACACCGTATGGGACGGCAGTATGTACCTGCCGAGAATCCCCTCTATTTGCTGTACCGAAGCTCCATAGTGGGCACGAGTGTAGTGCTTCCGGTGGTCGAGAGACTCGGGTCTTTTGTGTTTTCTGGGGTGTTACCCGCTTCTGGGTTTTCCTCAGCGAGCGCAGCCTCCTGTAGCAACGTTTAGTAGACATTGACCGCATATCTAAGGAAGTATCGTGAATAACCGCGAACTTGGCGAGAAGATTCTTGACGGCCTGGGTGGCCCCGAGAACATCGCGCACATTACTCACTGTGCAACCCGCCTTCGTGTCACTCCTGTGTCCAACGATGCAGTGCAGAACAAGAAGATTGAGGGCCTGCCCGGCGTTCTCTCTGTGATTGAGCAGTCCGGCCAGACTCAGGTTGTTCTGGGCGAGCGCGTTGAGGCTGTGTACAACGAGATCAACGCTCTGCCTTCTATGTCCGGCCACGCTGAGGGTGACACCAAGGTTGAGGCTGAGGGTAAGAAGTCCGGCTGGCTTACCAACGTCTTCGACGTTCTGTCTGACTCCTTCCGTCCTCTGCTGTGGGCACTTCTGGGTACCTCGATGATTCTGACCCTGATTGTGTTCCTGCAGCAGCTGGGCTTCTTCGGCCAGTACACTGACTTGACCGGTCAGAGCGTGAACATCGACATCATTAACGGTGCTCGTGTGGCTGACCCGGAGGCTGCTAAGGCCCTGAACACCCAGTGGATGCAGCAGTTCGCTTTCTGGTACATCCTGAAGGCTGCTTCGCTGTCGGTTCTGAACTTCATGCCCATCATGCTGGGCGCTACCGCTGCTAAGCGTCTGGGCGCGAACATGTGGGTTGGTGCGGCTATCCCCGCTGCGTTGATGACCGGTACCTTCACCGATCTGACCGCTCTGGCTGACCCCGCCACCAAGATTCTGAATGTTCCGTTCTTCGGTCTGGATCTGCCGCTGTACGCATTCAGCTACACCGGCCAGGTCTTCCCCCCGCTGCTGGCTGTTGCTCTGCTGGCTCCGTTTGAGCGCTTCCTGAAGAAGGTTATTCCTTCGATGCTGCAGATGGTGTTCGTGCCGATGATTTCGGTCATCGTTCTGGTTCCGGTGACCGCGTTCCTGGTTGGCCCCATCGGTATCGGTGTTGCTATGGGCATCTCTGACTTCCTGAAGATGGTTAACGACCAGGCTCCGGCTCTGGTTGGTGCTCTGATTGCTGGCCTGTACCTGTTCATGGTTCCGCTGGGTCTGCACTGGCCGCTGAACGCTGTCATGATTAACAACCTGCAGACCATGGGTACTGACTTCATTCAGTCCCCGATGGGTGCTTACAACTTCGCTGTGTTCGGTGTTGTGACCGGTGTGGCTATTAAGGCTAAGCACGACCGCGAGCTGCGCCAGACCGCTGTTGGTGCGTCGATGTCCGGTCTGCTCGGTGGTATTTCTGAGCCGTCCCTGTACGGTGTTGTGCTGCGTTACAAGCGCGTGATTCCGATTATTCTGGTTCCCGCTGTTATTGGTGGCGCTACCATTTCCTTCCTGGGCGTTAAGTCCTACGCGTTCGCGTTCACTTCGCTGCTGTCGATTCCGGCGATGCAGCCTTCTCACCTGTACGTGATTGGTCTGGCTATTGCGTTCTTCGGCGCTATGACCGGTATTCTGCTGTTCGGTTACGAGTCGAAGGCTGATGCTGTGAAGCATGCTGCTCAGCGCGCGGCTGAGGCTGCTGAGGAGTCCGCTCCCAAGGCTGAGGCTGTTGCTGCTAAGGCTGCTCCGGCTGCTGCCGCTACTGCGACCACCACCGCCGCTGCTGAGTCTACTGAGGCTGCTGCTTCCGCTGGTGAGGTCATTGAGCTGCACTCCCCGATTGAGGGTACTGCTGTTGCTCTGTCTGATGTTCCGGACCCGATTTTCGCTGCAGGCAAGCTGGGCGAGGGTGTGGCTATTGAGCCGACCGGTACCACTGTGGTTGCTCCCGCTGCCGGTAAGGTTGCTGCAACCTACCCCTCGGGCCACGCTGTTGGTCTGAAGCTGGAGAACGGTATTGAGCTGCTGATTCACGTTGGTCTGGATACCGTGAACCTGGACGGTAAGGGCTTCAGCGTGAAGGTTGCTAAGGGCGACGTTGTTGCTGCTGGCGACGCTCTGATTGAGTTCGATCCTGAGGTTATCAAGGAGGCGGGTTACCCGCTGATCACCCCGGTTATCGTGACCAACACCCGCAAGTTCGCTGAGGTTAAGGGTCTGCCGGGCGTTGCTCACCAGAACCTGAGCACTGTCCTGAAGGTGACCACTAAGTAGTTCGCTTTCTAGGCTCTAAGGGGCCCCACCATTACGGTGGGGCCCCTTTCCTTATGCCCTGTTTCCCTTATGCACTACTTCCTTATGCGCTGGTTCTTTGGGCACCGATTCTTGGGGCAGGGTTTGTTTGGGCGTATTCACTAGCCGGGGGGGTATTTCTGCTAATGTGATAATAAGCTCAACAAGGAAGTTCTCAAGTGATAGGGAGTACGATGATGTCTTCTGATACTGGGGTATGGGAAGAGCAGCAAGAAGAGCTACGCGCTCTTTCTCCTGTTCGGCGGCTGATGCGCCGGCTCAATCTTGAGGCGCTCGTCTATGAGTCTGCGCCTTTCCCGGTTCTGTTGCGTAAGCTCTCCGCCCTGATTCCAGCGTGCCTTCTGTGGTGGGTTATCTACGAGCCGCACCGGCTTGCTTCCTCCACCCACCTCCCCGAAGGAGCCCACGCCATTACACTGCTCCCCGGAGCGTGGGGTGACCCCGCTACGGGGGCTTATGGGGGTCTTCCTGAGCTGCCGGGGGTCCTCTTGCGCTGGGTACTGTGCATCGCGGCAATGGTGGCTGTCATTCACCTCTGCGGCGTCAAGGCGAAGGGCCAGAGCTTCACGATTCCTCACGATGCGCGTTCACGGTTGATTGCGCTCATGCAAACTCTCGGTATTTTCGGTGCCTTTGCGCTGGTCGTCTGGATCGAGTACATGATGACTCCGCTGACCCTCATGTTTGAAACCGTGTATGCGGGTCCCACCGCAGCCTATAGCGGCGACGGCATGATTCCCCTGCACCTGTTCCTGTCCTCGTCGTTGAGCGCTATTTTCTTGGGCTATTTTTGCGTGAATATTCTTGCTTCGCTGAATATCCCCGGGTACCTGGGTATCCCCGCAATTATTTATGTGGGGGCGCTCCCTTGGGCTCAGGCGGAGCGGCACCAGTTCACCTTGGCGCTGGCGTGGGTCATTGCGGTGACGCTGGTGAGTTGGCTGGTGCGCGGCATGTGGGGTACTGTGCTGGCCTGCGTGGGCTATTCTCTGTGGATTGTGTTGGTGGCGACCAGCGGTGATCCTTTTGATCTGTCCGCCAATATGAGCCGTGTGCTCGTGATTTTGGGTTTCCCGCTGGCTTTTATCGTCGCTGGAGGCGGCATTTACCGCATCTTCTACCTGCGGCAGAACCCGAACCTGTTGAGGTACCTGCAGGAGCGCGCCCTGTATCTGGGCGAGTGGTAGCAACCGGTTAGGGCGGCGCTCCCCTCCCCCTCGTTTTTTGTAATTACATATCCCGCTAGAGGACACAAAAACTTAGAGGGCGCAGAAACTTAGAGGGCACAGCAAAATCCCGGGCACTCTCTCATGAGAGTACCCGGGATTTTATTGTCCTATAGGACGGCTAAAGCATTACCGAAAGCGGTATTACTCTCGCCTACTCTATTCCTGCCAGCCAACGTTGACCCAGTAGTCAGCGCTGGTGTAGCTCTGCTTGAACAGGGACGGACCGTAGTTAGCGACCTTAGCCTTGACAGCGGCGTACATCGGGCCGTTTGCGTAGGGCAGGTACACTGCGACCTTCTCGTAGTAGAGCTTCTCCGCCTCGTTAGCGACCTTGATGCGCTCGTCCTCCTTCTCGGTGTTCTGCAGCTTCTCGATGAGCTTATCGACTTCGGGGTCGCCAACACCGAAGACGTCAGAGGTGAAGAAGTAGGGTGCCGAGGAAGCCAGGTCGGGCAGTACGCCCCAGCCGGTGAAGATTGCTTCGTAGCTCTTCTGGCCGAGCACGGAGTTGGAGTTCGACTGCGGCTGGTTGTCAGCGCTCAGGCGGATACCTGCGGACTTCAGCTGCTGCTCCAGGATCTGGTAGACAGCCTGGTAGACTGCCTCGGAGCCGAAGGAGGTCAGTGCGAAACCAGCAACCTTGCCGTTCTTAGCGTAGTAGTCGCCGGACTTGGAGTAGCCTGCAGCTTCGAGGATCTTGCCTGCAGCCGCTGCACCGGTGTCACCAGCGTAGTTGTTCTGGTAGCCCTTCTGGAACGGCATTGCGATGATGGAGCCGGGCAGCGGCTCGGTCCAGCCGAGCTGCGAGAAGTATGCCTTAGCAATCTGCTCGCGATCGACTGCTGCGAGGATTGCGCGGCGCAGTGCCAGGTCCTCAATGCGCTTGGGGTTCAGCTGAATAATGTTGACGTTGGTGTTCTGGCTCTGGCGGATCTCGGTGCCTGCCTGGCCCTTCACAGCGTTGTAGCTGGTTGCGCCCACGAAGGTGAACGCGTCCAGTTCGCCGTTCTTGAAGCCTGCACGGATTGCTTCGGAGTCCATCTGACGCCAGACGATACGTTCCAGAACCGGCTTTTCGCCCCACCACTTGTCGTTAGCGACCAGGGTGAGCACCTTCTGGGAGGAGTTCCACTCGCCGATCTTGAAGGGGCCTGCCCAGTACTGGTCGAGGGGCTTGTCAACGAAGCC
>ERZ773207.155-NODE-155-length-24757-cov-5.890738_pt1 | contig 24757 bp, 19 predicted proteins | sample MGYA00580997_ERZ773207 | MGnify/ENA primary metagenome ERZ773207 (study PRJEB29015, sample SAMEA2738170) | human oral metagenome | biome: human oral; feature: human-associated habitat; material: saliva | place: China | collected 2239 ... | reverse complement strand
TTCTTCTTCGATAATCTATTATACCAAAGTTTGAGGAGTTGCGGATGATGAGATGAAAATTTGCGTGCAAACATATAGGGACTATTCACTAATAAATCAAAGTCCTCACTATCAAAAATGTGAGGATGCCCGTCTTTTTCTCGCGACCAATCTATAAAACGCTGTGTACATTCATTGGATACGGCATTTTTGGCATAAAGACGTTCAGCAAAAGGTGAAGACATAATCACCGTCTGCTTGTAGAGTTCATCAGGACAAAAGGTGTGACTGAAGGTATCTAACACTTCATCAGAGTGTTTCACCAGATATTCACAAAAGTCGTGTGTAAAACTACCCCACTGCGAACCGTAATAGAACTTCTGCTTGAGAGAATAACGGCGATAACGAGCAATTTTCTCCACACCTAAGACACTTTTACTTAGGATTTTCTTGAACACCTCAGAAATAGCCTTCTTACGTTTGCACAAAGCTCGCAAAAAAATATAGTGACGACTGACTCGCTTAAAAGCAACACACATGGAGGCATCGTCAAATCCGCAATGCAGAAACTCTTTTCCTTGATGTTTCGCAAAAAAAGCGTGAATTTCATCTTGCGATTTCAAAGGAAGATCCACCCCTGAAAGCAAATGATAGTAGGCATAAGGCGATTTTTGTTGCAAAGCTGCCGAAAAAAGCAATAATTCTGCGCGTACGATGCTCACTTGTCCCCATTCGGGTTTCACACGTTGAGAAAGCAGGAAGAAACGAGCCGATTGGGGTTGCCAATGCTCAAATTGTTCATAGAGATGCTGCGCTCTGCCATCAATATGCAAATAGATGTCGTTGCGCGCATCATCGAGCAGCGTGAGTAATAAGCGAAGAACCTCTGGTTCGTGATGAGCTAAAATGAGATAAGCATGCTTCATATCTACCTTGAAAACTAAGAACCGAAGGGCTTCAACGGCGAGGAGTTTAACACCTGCTGATACTGCGCCTGCAACTTTTCCAAAGATGGATAACGCGAGATGAGTTTATAGAAAAATTGTTTGAGAAAGAACTTTTGTCTTCTCCATCCACTCAAACTGCTACGAGAACTGTATAGTAAGTTCATCTGTGCAGATTGTTCCCACCACAAATGATGATAAGGATGTTTGCGCTTGTCGTCAAACCAAGGTGCGCAGCCTGCATAGTGTATAATGGCTGGATGATACAAGCACTCGCCTATCTCACTCTGGAAACGCGCTTTTTTATAATAGGCTGTGCGCTCTAGATGATTATACATCACATTATAACGCAGCGGAAGCCACGACACGTCTTCTTGCAGCACCACATTAAGCGCATCTTGATCGGGAAAACTCAACTGTTTTTGATGGGCTTCGCACCACTCTATAAGCTTTTTTGCGTAATCTCTCTCTCTCCACATCGACAAATTCATTAGCAACACTCCTGCGTTGAAATAGAATGTATCTTCTGGAAGCTGCCATTTTTTACGATGTTTCTGATTCCAAAACTCAGGAACCGCTGCTATTGCTGTGTCGAGAGGCGCAAGAAATAGCTCCGAAATATCAGCAGTTACTAAAAGGTCGACATCTAAATACAAAACTCTCTCCACAGAGGAAAGCACAGTAGGCAAAAGAAAACGCAGATAGGTGTAAATGGAATATCCAACATCTGGAAGTTCGGAAAAACTGCTTGTAGACACTACATGCACTTCGAGTTGAAAGTCGGCTCTGTTTCCCACTATTTCTTCCAGCATGCGGATGTTGCCTTCAGACACGCCATCGGTAAGAACATGCACATACCATTGTCGTCCTTCAACTTGAGGTTGGTGACTGAGCAAACTATGCAAAGTCACAGCAAGATATGGCACGTATGCATCATTACTCGCAAAGGCAACATGAAAAGTGTTGAGTGGCATAAAGAAAAGATTAGATTTCAGAGAAACTTACGTTGAAGTAGCCTGTGGAAAACAGAGAATGATTGTAGAATCTAGGATGAGAAGTAGGAAATATCAGGACGCAAAAATACAGTGGACTGGAGAAAAGTGGAAAGGTCACAGAATATTCACCTAAAAGATAGAGCCAAACTGTTCCAAACCGAAGAGTGCCCTCTCACTACCCTATTGTCCGAGCAAGCGGTTCCGTGCTGCAACAATGTTTTGAAAACAGAGTTGTGCATCAAATCCTCGCTCCTCAGCATAAGCTTCTGCCACCAGCATCTGATGTTTTTCAGACATTCCTATGCGCTGAAAGTTAGCACACCCCAAAACCAGCGACACTTTTCCTAGACGCATACGATTGAGATCGATGAGTTCGATCGCTATCTTATAATCTTGGTGCGAAGATACTGCAACATCTAATGGATTTTCTTCATCGTCTACTCGATCCCAGAGGATGTTATTCCCCGATAAATCTTTGTGCCAAAAACCTCCTTCGTGCATTCGTGCCACGGTTTTCGCCAAAGTGCGCAAAACATATTCTTCATCGGGCTGTTTTCCATTCACCGCATCGTGATAGTTATAGCGCAACTTAGAAGTGCGCGAAGCGTAATAGCAATATCCCACTTGCCAGAGCGAGCCAGTGTCGCAAAAACCGAGAGGTTCTGGAGAACCCACACCAAGGGCACGAAGTTGCATGGCATATTCGTAGGAGCGTTGCGCCTTACTCTTGCGCCACCAGCGATAGACCACACGATTAAAAGCGATGGGGAGCGTGAATTGTTTCACCACCACAGAGTCCTCTCCGAGTTCGTATTGACGAATGGCATTGCGATTTTTGAAAATCTCGCGCCCCTCATGAGCAAATCTCCAAGGCAGTTGATGAACGAAGCGTTTCACTTCGGGAGCAATCGCAGGAGCGGTCACCACTTTGCGATAGCGCAGCGGACGCGTGAGAAAGTTGATCCAGCGCGACCAAGAGCGCATCTTGCGCAGCGGACCACCGAGCTGTTCCTCAAAGAAAGCCCCATGTCGCTCATTGAGCACAGCAGTGACATGCGCTTTGAGTTTGCGGTCTCTGATGCGTTTCGACTGTTTGCGCACGCGGTAATAACACCCCACTTCGGGCAGTCGCACCACCTCACCCCCATCTTTGAGCAGAGAAATCCAGAAATCCCAATCTTCGCGCGCAATGATTTCCTCACAATATCCACCAATGCGGTCAAAGTCAGCGCGGCGATAGAGCGCGCAAGTGTCGATGTGGTTGCGACGAGCGAGGAGTGAGAGCGAAAATTCGGGAAGTCGCCACGGTCCCTGCTTATCTCCGATGAATTCCATCGTCGGACACACCACTTTCACGTTAGGTTGCGCCTCTAAGATGGGTACTGCCTGCGCAATGAACTGAGGTGCCAGCAGATTGTCGGCATCTACGGGGAGAACGTATTGTCCATGTGAAGCTGCCACCGCATTGTTGCGAGCGCGGCAAGGTCCCGCATTCTCTTGATGCAGCAAAGTCACACGCGAATCTTGTGCAGCGATTTCTGCCACTATCGAGGCTGAAGCATCAGAAGAACCATCATCCACCACGATAACTTCGAGGTGACGATAGGTCGATGCCAACACACTGCGCAAAGTGTCGCCCACAAACTCTTCCATGTTGTAGAGGGGTACAACGACCGACACCAAAGGCAGGTCGGCAGCCCTTAAATCTTGTCGAATCCCTTCGTCCATTTGATCCAGTAGTATTTGAGTGGATTCTTATATTTCAGTTGTTTCCACGGACGACTGCCGTGAGGGCGATGCAAAACGGTGAGATTGCAGAAGAGATAATTGTGGAGCTTAGCAGCCAAACTCTCGTGCGAAATCGTCACATCGAACCAGTTTTTCGTGTCGTCCAGTTGTTGGAAGTCAAACGCTGCCAACAGTTTCGGTGTGAGCAGAGAACAGCAAAACGAGCAGTGCTTGCGAGAGTCCACCACCCCATTCCAACCTTTAGCATAAAGATAGGGATAATTCACATGTTCCGCTTCATCCACCGTCACAGCAGCTGCAATGCCACAATCCTCGCGCGCCAAAGCACCGTCTACCAAACCTTGCAAGGTGTCGCGCTTCACAGTGACATCACTCTCCACGATGAGCAAACCCGCATCGGCAGCCAAACATTCCTGTTGGCAACGACGCAAGACAAAGAGATAATTGGGAGAAGGATGATCCGTTAAATCCGACAAATCCACCACCTTCACACCCATTTTCTCCGCCTCAGTATGGAGGCGCGCAGTGTTTTCGGGCGTCGAATTGTCGTTGTAGATGGTGTAGGTGTAGGGTATCGTCAAAGCACTATCCAGCACCGCACGCATCGTTTCGAGCGTGCTGTCGATACTATCCTTGACGGGAGTGATGATATGCAGAAATTTCATAGAGAAACAACTGGTTATTTGAATCTTTTTTTTGCTTTGTAATCATTGATGCGTTCGACAAAGGCTGCATCTTTCTTATTTCCGGGTCTCGGTGTGAAATCCAAAATTTCGGGAATATCCTTTCCACGGTCGATGATGGTGGGATGATCGTGCATACCCTTGACCAAATCCACACGGTCATAGAGTTTTCCTGTACGCGCATCGTAGGCATTCATCGAGAGCGTATCGCCGTGGAGGGCGATATATTGATAAATCTGCGTTCCCGTGCAGAAACGGTCGAAGCGATCGTCAAATTGCACCCGATAAAACTTCGGAGAGCAGTGACTCACGGTGTAGATGGGAGGAGTGCGCTTTCCCCCTTCCCATTGCGTCATGCGCGCATAGGCATGTTCGTGCCCCTGCAACACCAAGTCCACATTTTCATTCAGCAGACTGGCAAATTCCCAGCGTTGGAGCAAATCGTTCGTTTTAGATTTAATGGAATAGATGGGATGGTGCAGCACCACCACCTTCCAGCGCGCTGTGCTCTCTGCGAGTTTTTTGCGCAACCACGTGGCTTGTTGTGCCAAAAAGGGCCACTCCCGATTGGAATCGAGCAAAAACAACTGCACATCTCCATAGCGGAGGGTGTACACTTGATTTTCGCCTTCCATCGATTTGAGGAAATAAGAAAACACCAGTGAGAAGCGACGCTCCAACTTGCGGATGGGATATTTGAGATATTCGTGATTGCCTGTCACACACAGCACTGGAATGGTCTGAGCCACGCCATCGATGCTGCGAAAAGTCTCCTCCCAGTAAGCATCGGTGGGACGCTCGGTCAAATCTCCGCCAAAAACAACGAAATCTGAAGCTGGATGCTGCACCCAAGCCTTACTGATGTAGCGATTGCTCACCCCATTGAGGCTATCTTGCACATCGCCGAAGAAGAGAAACGACACATCTTTCTTCACCGCAGGATCCGTCACCCCAAACTCATACCACGGGGACGCCTTGCCATTGGTCACTGCGCGATAGCGATAGCACAAACCGTCTTGCAACTGCTTCAAACGCGCCACATAATAGGCTGCTTTACCACTGCGCGACTCAAAGATTTCCCCTTCTGCCTTCACACACAAAGGCTGTTCCGTGCCTTCGGGCAGGAGTTCTAGGTGAGCTTCATGAATCGCAGTGTCACACATCCAACTCACGTTGCGCGACATCTCGCCATCATCACCGAAGGTGAGAAGCACGCGCGTAGGTTCTGCCTTCGGCACGTAAGGAGCTTCGGGAGGATTGCCAAACCAAACCTCCCAACGCACGATGGCGAGCACCGTGAGTCCCACCAAGAGGAGTGCTAAACCACCTAGTGTTATTTTCTTTTTCAACGTCATGGGACGATTCTTATTATTTTTTTATCGTGACTTCGTCGCTGATCATACGCGACATATACGACTGGATGATCGCTTTCAACTTGCGTTCCATCTCCCCTTGTCGAGGCGACTTGCCCATCAAGTTGTGCTGCATCATCACATCGTGCTTATAATCATACAAACCGGTCACTTTCTGTCCATCAAAGAGGAGCACTTCATTGCCTTGCACGAAGAGGTAAACACCATTGAGGTAAGCCACTTCATAATTGTCGGTCGCTGCCACCTGAGTGAGGTCGTTGCCGAAGGCTATGTAGGGGCGTGGATAGCGCAGATAGCCCAATATGGTGGGCATAATGTCGATTTGTTTTGCAATTCCTTCGTGGCGTCCTGCCGGCATCTGCCCTGATGGATCGAAGAAGAGGATGGGCACACGGAAGGTACCTACGGGAGTACCGTATTCTGGGTGGCTCGAGAGACTCGTGTGGTCGGCAGTGAGCACGAAAATCGTGTTCTTATACCAAGGCATTGTGCGCGCTTTGGCGAAAAATTTGCGCAACGCCATGTCGCTATATTTCACGCAGCGGTGAAGCACCGTCGGTCCTTCATCGGGAAACTGGCGCTCATACTGCTCAGGCACTTTGAAGGGGGCGTGTGAAGAAGCCGTGAACACAGCAGTCATGAAGGGCTCGCGCATCTCGTTCATCTTCGTCGCATAGTATTGCAAGAAGGGTTCATCCCAAATCGCCCAAGTGCCATCAAAGTCAGCATCGCCACGAAAACGCTTGTCTTCGTTAAACTCGGTGCGGCCGAAGTAGTCCTTAAATCCCGTGGACTTGGCAAAAGCTTGGAAGCCCATCGACCCATTGGCAGCTCCGTGGAAAAACGCCGTGTAATAGCTTTCTTTGTTGAGTTCTCCTGCCAATCCACTCAAATGATTGAGCGAAGCCGGAGTGAGAAAGAAAGGTTCTACAAACATCGGGATGCTCGAAAGCACCGAAGGCATGCCATCGATGCTCTTGCGCCCGTTGGCAAACGACTGTTCGTAGGTGGTACTCACCGCGATGAGAGAATCGAGAAATGGGGTGGCACCTTTATATTTCCCACCGTCTAAGTCTTTATTGAGCGCGCCCACAAACTCCTGTCCGAAACTCTCGAGGATGAGCACCACCACATTTTTGCGCAACATCTCTCCTTGTCCTGTGCGAGGGGTATGGAGCGGCGAATAGATTTGATCCAACTCTTCAGCCGTAAAGTATTGAGGATTTTCAAAAGACTTCTTGGTGAGCGTGCGCAACAGCGAGAAGGGGGTGTTGAGCACCAAAGCCGCTTCCGCTGGTTGGTTCACATATTGATTGGCGTTGCTCAGCGTGATAGGGCGCACTGCTGTGGTGAATCCGCCACGCATACCCCCGATGCAGAGGGGCACAAAGACACCCAACGCCACAACCTGCACCACATAATATTTCCAACGAGGACGCAACTGCGGACGATAGGCACGCGGCTCTACATACAACACCCACAAGAGGGCGATAAGGACGATGCCCAACAAAAGAAGAAAAGGATGGTGTGCCACTTCCTTTCCTACGATGGAAAGGAGGTTGCCTTCATGACTAAATTCTTGGAAAACACTCGTTGTGGTGCGACGACCAGTAAATCGGAAATAGACCACATCGGCAAGGTTCATGGCGATGCACAAACCATTGACCACGACAAACACCCATTTTGCCACACGCTTCCAGGGTCTGCGCTCTTTGTAGTGCAGCGGCAAGAGGAGGAGCAACGCATATAGGGCATTGGTATAGAGGATGGCAGAAGTGTCAAACAGGAGCGAGCCAACAATTAACTGGTTGAGCTCCAATTTGTCAAAACTAGTGGCAAAACTCTCCCAATTGCTCCACAAAAACACAAGACGGCACACAGTGTACAACACGTAAACTAAGAGCATATTGCACACAAAAGCAAGTGGGGAAGAATAGATTCCTTTTCGGAGTTTTATTTGTTTCATATCCGCTTTTGGATTATTCGAAGGTCTGAGGAGTATCGCCGATTCACCTTTTCTCTCGTCCACGTTTTCTCTGTGGTCCATACGTTCTGGAGTGGCACGGTCGCTCCTTTGACCTTGGAAAGCAGGGCTACTGACACTGCCCATTGCGCAGAGCACGCACAAGCAGGAATTTTCCACAGACAGGCGTACTGCATTCTAACTTGCAAAGATAACGAAAATTTACGAGCCATAGCAGGCATAGCGCATAAAATCGCAAGTTACAACCACCTTATCCGTCGTTTTGCCAGCGTGCCTCCCTGCTTTTCAGTTTTTATGCCCTCCTCTTCCTTCTCAAGTTCGGATAGTAAGCCAAAAATAAGGAGAAAGAGGCAATCTGAACTTTGTAAAACAATGCCCTCACATGGGCTGCTATATCGCGTCACAGAAACAAGACTCGGAAAAGTTCCACCCATGTTTTCTCCGAAAGCGAGGATGTGAGACACCTCAGTTCAAGGGAATAAAAAATAACATCGGAGATTCACCAGTAAATGTCGGACTTTTTTCAAAAAACGTGGGAGATTTTCCCAAAAACGTGGGAGTTTTTTTTCAAAACGTGGGAAGTTTTAGAACGAACTTGGGAGCTTTATAGAATAGACCTGGAAAGACATACTCGAAGCAATTAACATTTTGCGACAACTCATCAAAACATCAAGGTTTTCAAGTTCCCTCGCGCGCGCGTAACAAAAGATTATACTCTTTTCTCTTTCACAACCTTCACAGAAATCTTTGTAACTCACTCAAAGACAATAGATAACGCGTACACTTCGGACACATTTTAACAATTCACCTTTTTATCCAGAAAAATAGAGGTCAAATCGGCATTAAGAAGCAGACTTCCCTCCAGCTCTTTCTCGGCATAAAAATCATGGAAAAACCACGTTTCGGTGAAGGTTGTGAAAGCAAAAAGTCAAAATTCCCAGGGAAGGCGCGCGCGTCACGCGCGTACGAGGAAATTAGACATTAGAGGGTCGCAGACCCCTTTTGCTCGCCATGACAAGCATGGCTCGGGGTACTTAGACGTTAGACATCTTCGCCGCAGGGCTCTAACGTCTAACGTCTAATTTCTAATCTCTATTTCGGACATTAGACGGAATCGGGAGGTTGTCCCTATTGTGCTGGACGCTCGACAAAATGAGAATGAAAACATCAGATTCTGCAATACGCACATAGCAATATCATCTATACACAAAGAAAAAATTGCACTTTTCTGCCGATTTTTCTCTCTTTACCCCCATATCCTCCCATACATAAGTAGGAGGACAACGGCACGGTGCCCACGTTCTGACCTACTGACTTACATGATTACCGCATTTGATTTGGTCATATCCGCTTTTTTGGTTATTTTTGTCCGATATACTATTCTCACTTGGATGAAAGTTCTCATCGTCAACACTAGCGAATCCACAGGCGGAGCAGCCGTTGCCGCCCACCGCCTTATGGATGCCCTCCGCGCCAATGGTGTGGAGGCAGAAATGTTGGTGCGCAACCGCAGCACCAGCGATACGCTCGTGCATGCGCCACACCGCAAATGGTGGCTCAAATGGTGCTTCCTATGGGAACGACTCGTCATCTTCATTCATCTCCGCTTCTCGCGCAAAGGACTTTTTGCCATCGACATCGCCAATGTGGGCACAGACATCACCGCGCGCCCTGAGTTTAAGGCAGCCGATGTGATTCACCTACACTGGATCAACCAAGGTTGGCTCTCTCTTAAGAGTTTGCAACGCATTCTCCAGAGTGGCAAACGCGTGGTGTGGACGATGCACGACCTCTGGCCCGTGTCGGGCATTTGCCACTATGCCGAAGAGTGCACCGGTTTTCACAACGCCTGCGGACACTGCCCCCAACTGCCTCATCCCAGCAGCAAAGACTTGTCCCACCAAGTGTGGAAACAGAAAGAGAAAGTTTACCGACAAGGACAAATCACCTTCGTAGCTTGCAGCCAATGGTTGGCAACACAAGCGCGAATGGCTTCTCTCTCACAAGGACATCGCGTGGTGAGCATCCCTAACGCCATCGACACGCAGGTGTTTCGCCCCATGGACCGCAGAGCAGCACGCGAAGCCTTAGGACTTCCCACTGATCCGAATTTGAAAATCGTGCTTTTCGTGGCACAACAAATCACTAATGTGCGCAAAGGCGGTCCATACCTCATCGAGGCATTCCAAAAACTTTTGGCAGCGCATCCCGACTATCGCCACAACACTGCCCTGCTCATCCTCGGTGGGGCAGCCGAACAATACATCTCGTCTTTTGATGTCCCAGTTTTTCCAGTGGGATATACCGAAAAGGTGGAACGCATCGTGCAGACCTACAATGCTGCCGACCTCTTTGTCATCCCCTCGGTGTCGGACAATTTGCCTAACACCATCATGGAAGCCTTAGCTTGCGGACTCCCCTGCGTAGGTTTTGCAGCAGGCGGCATTCCCGAAATGATTGATCATCACTCCAACGGCTATGTGGCGCGCGCACAAGACACGCAAGATTTGGCTAATGGACTGCACTGGGTGCTTCAGTCGGATGCCACAACGCTGCAACAAGCGGCCCTCGACAAGGTGCATCGCTGCTATTCCCAAGAGAGTGTGGCGCAACAATATCTCGCCATCTACGAGGGAAAATAGGATTTTCCCAACCTCCCTCACAGCACAGCCGAGACCAAAGGTATGGAGGCACTAACGTCTAATGTCTACCCTCTAACGTATAACTTGTCTAACTACCCCGAGCCATGCTTGTCGTGGCAAGCAAAAAGGGTTCGCGCCCCTCTAACGTCTACTCTCTAACGTCTAATGTCTAATATCTCCTTCACCATTGCCACGGTTTGCTACAATGCAGCCAACACCATAGAGCGCACCCTGCATTCTGTGGGTGCACAAGACTATCCCTTTGTGGAGCATCTCATCATCGATGGCGCATCAAAAGATGCGACCCTCAATCACTTGCACCTTTGGGAAAAGCAACAAGAAGCGATGCCGACTTCCCACAAATGGGTGGTGGTGTCAGAGCCCGACAAGGGACTTTATGACGCGATGAACAAAGCCTTGCGCTTGGCAACAGGAGATTACGTGCTGTTTCTCAATGCAGGCGACTGTTTCCACTCCCCCACCACGCTCAGCGACATCGCAAGAAGCATCCAGGCTGCAGAATATCCTGACGGACAACTTCCGGCTGTGCTCTATGGCGACACCGACTTAGTGGACAATGACGGACAATTCTTGCGTCATCGCCGCCTTTCTCCTCCCGAGCAGTTGCGATGGCAGGATTTCCGACAAGGGATGCTCGTGTGTCACCAAGCCTTCTTCGTGCGCACCGACCTAGGACGTGAGATCAACTACGATTTGTCTTATCGTTTTTCGGCTGACTACGATTGGTGCCTCCGCATCATGCAGCGCGCCGAAGCCTTGGCGCTTCCCCTCCACAACACGCACCTCGTCGTGGCAGACTACCTGTCGGAAGGGATGACCACTCGCAATCACCGCGCCTCACTCCTAGAGCGTTTCCACATCATGAAACGTCATTTCGGAACGAGCAAGGCTATTGCGCAGCACGCATGGTTTGTGGCACGTACCCTACTCAAACGATAACTACCCGCTTTCCCCATTTTCTCCCACTTTCTCCTTTCTCAGCATGAAGATTACCGATAAAGACACGGCTTGGTCTTGGGCTACCGACCGATGTGCGCGGCGCGAGTGTTGCCGTTTCGACATCGAACAGAAGCTCCGAGAGACACCCCTCTCTGCCGCTGACCGCGAACTGGTGCTCGATGCCCTAGAGGATGAGAAATACATTGATTCGGCACGCTATGCGCGCGCTTTTGTGCACGACAAATTAGCCTACGACCGATGGGGACGCCTCAAGATGCAACAAGCTCTGCGACTGAAACGCATCCCACAATGTGACATCACCGAGGCTTTTGCAGAAATGATCGAAGCCGATGCCTATCGCGAGGCGCTCCGTGCGGTGATAGCGAGCAAACTGCGCTCTCTTCGCTTCGATGCTTCCGACAAACAAGCGGTGTTTGCTGCTTCGCAAAAGCTCGTGCGACACGCTGCTTCACGAGGATTTGAAGCGGATTTGATTTTTTCGACTATCGACGAAGTGCTTAAGGATTTCCTCGAGGAGGAATAGTCTCCCTCATCATTACCTGTTTTGGATAGGTTGAATATCCATTTTTTCATCCCTCATTTCCTATATCTCATGTGTAAAATCAGACTTTCGCTTATCGTCCTACTTTTGTTAGGACTCAGCTGCGGATGCTTCACCGTTGCCAAGGCACAGACGGCGATTGATATGCACACCGGACAGGTGTCTAACGCAGCTCCCAACGAGAACCCGATGAGCAAACAGCGCATCATGGCGCGCGATCGTGTGCTGGCTACACAAGACTCCTTGGCGTATAATGAAGCGGTGAAGAAGGCTTTTTTCTTGTTGCGTAACGATTCTTTGCCCCAAGCGCAGCACGAACTTGAATACGCGCTTCGCTTGCTACCTAAAGCAGAGAGCAATGCGGTGTTGCGCTTGAACCTTGCCAAGATTTACTATTGGCGCGAACAATGGCGCGATGTCGAACGCACACTGCGTGAAGTGCGTGCTGAATTTAAGCAACAGTTGGCACAGAAGGGCAATGTCAAGACCACTCTTGAGGCTGCTCCCAAAAGCAATCTGCAATCGCTCATCAACGAAACTTACCTTTGGCAGTACAACACACTCTATCGCTTGGGCAAATATCAGGTTACGGCAGACAGCCTAAAGACATTCTTGCAGAACAACCCAGAACTGTCGCCCCACGAAGAAATGGATGCTTATACCCTCTTGGGGGATTGCCACCTCGCACTCAAAGACTACGAAGCAGCTGTCGCTGCCTACAAGCATACGCTGAAGATAGAAGCTAATGCCAGTGAAGCTCTACTCCCCTTGACACAGGCTTTGCACGCACTGAAACGCGACGATGAAGCCTTGCTCTACCTCAATGCTGTGCTACAATATGAAAATTACGAAGAACTACTAGAAGCCCGCGCTAAACTCCATCACGAAATGGGGAATGAAGAAGCTGCATTGGCTGACTGGGACACTTTGGTGAAGGAGAACCCTCAAAAACTATCTTACCAAGTGGCGCGCGCAGAGCTGCTGCTGGCATTGGGCATGAAAGCCAAAGCCAAAGAAGCGGTGAAGAAGTTGCTGCACGCTGGTTTTCCCCACAAAGAGTTGCCAGTGCAGTTGCAGAAACTGAAATAAAACGACAAGAACCTATATTACTACATGCGAGTTTTCTCTCGATTTATCCTCCCGATATTACTCACTTTCAGCTGTCTACTCCCGATTGCTGCGCAGAGTTACATCGTTCCCTCTCCTCAGCGCGAAGTGCGCGCCGTATGGTTTTGCACCCTCGGTGGGATGGACTGGCCCGGTCATCAATATGCACAGACGGCTTACAAAGCAGAACTGCAAAAACAACTGTTGTGCCAGACCTTTGATCAGTTGCAACGCGCGGGCATCAACACGATTCTCTTCCAAACGCGCCTGCGCTCTACAACGGCTTACCCTTCGCGCTACGAACCTTGGGATGGAGCCTTTTCGGGTACGCCCGGTGTGGCTCCGCCTTACGATGTTTTGGCGTTTGCCGTGGAAGAAGCGCACCGCCGTGGCATGGAATTGCACGCCTATTTGGTGGCTTATCCCATCTGCTCGGTAGCTTTGGCGAAACAACTGGGCAAACAGTCGCTCCCTGCGCGACGTCCCGACCTCTGCGTGCGCACTGGCGACAAATGGATGATGGACCCAGGTCGCCCTGGTACGGCAGAACACATCGCTGCGATGGCGAGAGAAATCGTGGAAAACTATGAGGTGGACGGCATCCACCTAGATTATATCCGCTATCCCGAAAAGGAAATTCCCTTTAACGACAACAAAACCTATGCGCACTACGGACATGGTCAACCGAAAGCGCAATGGCGGCGCGACAATGTGACGCGAACCGTGCGTAAGGTGGCAGAGGCAGTGCGCAGTGTGCGCCCCTGGGTGAAGATGTCTTGCTCTCCCATCGGCAAATATGCCGACCTTCCCCTCCACTTGTCCTATGGATGGAATGCTCGCGATGCAGTGAACCAAGATGCACAAGCATGGCTCCGCGAGGGCTGGATGGACATGCTCTTCCCGATGATGTACTTCGATGGGAAACACTTCTACCCTTTTGCGGTGAACTGGCACGAACAGTCGAGCAATCGCCCCGTAATTCCTGGACTCGGCATCTATTTTCTGGATCCTAGTGAGAAAGACTGGGACCTGCAACGCGTGGTGCGCCAAATCAACTTCACCCGACAACTGGGCATGAATGGTCAAGCTTACTTCCGCAGCCGTTTTCTCCTCAATAATGTCAAAGGTTTGCTCGACTTTGTGACTGATGCTTATCGACAACCTGCTTTGCCTCCTGCGATGACGTGGCTCGACAGCATCGCTCCTGCGAGTCCGAAGTGGACCTCTCAAATCGTGGGACAAACTTTGCGCTTCTCCTGGCAGCCCGTTGCGGACAATACGCCCGTGGTCTACAATCTCTATCGACTCACCGAACAAGGGGCACAACTGGTGGCACACCATCTTCGCGGCACTCATTTTGACTACACGCCTGCGATGCCTAGCCTGCTGCACGACACCTATGCCGTTGTGGCGATGGATGCCTATGGCAACGAATCTCTTCTCCCTAAATATCTACCCCATGCGCCTTCTACTCCTCACTTTTTGGGCTTGCCTTCCGCTGTGGCTCGCAGCCGAAAATAAGGATTTACCCAACATACCAGAGGTAAACACCGCTTCTCCTGCTGCAACCACACCACAACTTACAGCCTCTCCCGAACGCCTGCCCCTTTCGGGGGTGGTGGAGCGGACGTATCTCTTGGGGGTAGGTTACAATCATGTGTATGACAGTTATCTTTCGCCTTTGGACTACAAGGGTAGCACACTGGGATTTACCCGAATAGGCGAACGAACGATGCGACGTGGGCAAGGACGCTGGAGCCAAATGACCTATTTTGACCTCAATGCTTCGCAGCTCAACAATCCAGTGGGGAATGCAACCTCTTGGGACGGAGAGTTGCAATTCAACTATGGTCAGCACTATCACGTGATGACACAACCCACTTGGAATCTCGCCCTCGGCGGTTTGCTGGGAGCGCATTTAGGCGGTACGTACAACACGCGCAATGGCAACAACCCAGGACAAATGCGCATGGCGCTTGATTTCTCGGCTTCGACAGTAGCGGTGAGACAATTCACCCTGTGGAAGAAACACTGGACATGGCGCACGCAATGCGACATCCCCCTAATGGGTGCTTTCTTCACGCCCAATTATGGTCAGTCGTATTACGAGATCTTCAATCTGGGACATACGAATGGTAATGTCATGTTTTCGCATCCTTTCAATGCTCCCTCGATGCGATTGCTTTCGACCATCTCCATACCTTTCGGTACAAGTAGTCTGACTTTGGGATACAAAGCGGACATTCGACAAAGCACCGTGCATCATCTCAATCGCCATGCTTGGCACCACACCTTCCTCATTGGTTACACCAAAACGCTGCAATTCCTGAAACGATGACTTTACTCTCTGCACGCATACAGCGAATCGTCGCTTATTTTTGCTGCGGCTTCACGCTGCTCATGAGCGCTTCTTGCGTCACCTCTGAAGGATTCTCCACCGCTCCTCGAGATGACTTTGAGGCACTGTGGCGCATCTTCGACCGCCACTATTGTTTCTTCGACTATAAGAAAAAAGAATACGGTTTGGACTGGAACGAGGTGCACCAACGCTACGCTGCGCAGGTGTCGGACTCGATGTCTCCACAAGCACTGTTTCAGGTGCTGGGTAAGATGTGCAACGAGTTGCGCGATGGGCACGTGAACCTCTGGTCACCCCAAAACACGGCGCGCTACACTCGCTGGTATGAGGCTTATCCGGTGAACTTCAGTGACAGTCTGTTGCGTCGCGCCCTCGGCACCGCAGAAGAATATCAACTCGCTTCGGGACTGCAATATAAGGTATTTGACGACAATGTGGGGTATGTGCGTTGCGCCTCATTTAGCAACGAAATTGGATCTGGAAATCTCCACGAAATCATGCGTTATCTCGCCACTTGCGATGGTCTAATCGTGGACGTGCGCAGCAATAGTGGGGGCTTACTCACCGCTGCACAGACTTTGGCTTCGGTGTTTACCAACGAAGAAGTGACCGTGGGCTATATTTCTCACAAAACTGGACCTGGACACTCCGATTTCTCTCAACCTCAACCCATCATACTAAAGCCAGGGAAAGGGCTTCGGTGGCAGAAACCCATCGTGGTGTTGGCAAATCGTCGCACCTACAGTGCAGCCAATGCCTTTGTGATGTATATGAAAGCCTTGCCCAACGTGACCTTTATGGGCGACCACACGGGGGGCGGTTCGGGACTTCCTTTCTCCTCAGAGCTTCCTGGGGGATGGAGCATCCGTTTTTCGGCAAGTCCTATCTACAACACGAAGATGGAACACACGGAATTTGGCATCGAACCAGACATTCCTGTGAGCATCACGCGCAAAGACTACCAACGCGGAGTCGACACTATCCTAGAACAAGCCAGAGCACTGCTCAGGAAGAAATAGAAAGCTGACAGACGTCAGATAAAAATCATCAAGGTGAAACTCAACAGTTTGAGTTTCACCTTGATGTTTATAGAGGCAGGACCAACAAGCAGAAGGAATCGCGGTTTTCGCAGCTTATCACGCGAAAGGCAGGTTAACTATGACAGTGTATGCTTGGGCTAAGCCCTGAATCTAGCGAACATAGCAGCAGAACTTATTGTTTTCTGACCCGAACGTGCTTAATGAGGCGCACGACGAAAGATTGTCCAGTGGCAGTGCCCTTGCGGAAGGAGGTATGCTCAACAAACATGAAGGAGGTGCGCCCTTCATCGCAAAGATATCGGATTTTGGACTTGCCAATAACATCATAGATTTCTGTGGCGCGCACACTTCTCAGCACGTCATTGACCGCATTGAGGCGGTCGCCATGGAAGTTATTTGCCAAAATCTGTGCTTCTTCCTTGGTGGGAACGCTCCAACCACCTTCCCCATCTTCTAGATAACTGCTTGCATAGCGAGGAGCATCCTCGGCGTTTCCTTGTGTGGAATAGGCTGATTCGGCATTTTCCAACTGTTCTTTGCTGAGCAACATCACATCTGCCTCATCGGCTGTGATGAGTCGCACAGCAGCCACGAGAAATTTGCCCTTCCACAGGGTGCCGACTTTGGGAAATCCTTGCAAATTCCCAGTATTGGGCGTGTCTTCGTGAGGAGGTTGTGGCGAGGGCTTGTCAGGTGAAGGCTTTGGATCAGTGGGGTTGGGCTTAGGTTGTTCAGGATTTGGAGTGTTGGGATGGTCAGGTTGCTCATCGACTAACGTAGCCCCAAAAGAGAAGTTCTGTTCTATCCACGGGCGCCACTCGGTGGTAGTGAGATTTCCCTCCAAAGCAATGTGCTTGGCTTCGGCTTTGAAAGCGCCAAAGTAGCGATAGGGAGTGCCTGCCGTCAAAGGTTGGCGAAGGGTGTAGGCATAGTTGCGCTCTTCGTCGTGATTCACCAGCGAAATCGTGGCAACGGTGTTATCCCCCGATGTGGGGAAAACATAACAAATATCAGTGGTCCACACATTGTTGTCAGTGCGGTGGGCAGAGAGCGTGGCAGTGGTGGGTTGGGCGTAACGACCATCCCAGTTGATTTCGCCATAAACAGAAGAAAGTCGCACACGCACTTGCTCCACGTCAGAGGGGATTTGCGACAAGCGAAACTCCACAGCACTCATGGTGTGACCGAGCAGGATGTCGACTGTGTTGCGCTTTTTTCCCACTTCAATTTCGGCTTCTCCACGCATCAAGGCTTTGCCCGTGAGTGCTTTGTCGGTCAGTGTCGCAGCATTGGTATTTTCTTCCCCTGAAGGTGCAATGTTTTTCTGAGTAATGGGACTTTTGGGCGTCACTCCCTCGGCAGGAAGAGTGTAGGCTCCCACTCCCGAAAAAGCCACAAGACGATAACGCCCTTCTGCCAGAGAGAGGGTGAGCTTGTCTTCCGCCTTGGTGAGTCGCCGATGCGACACGTATTGCCCACCTTCAGAGAAAGCCACTACTTCGATGGGAAGAGCCACCGATTCGGGGGTGACAGCACGCGTGTGGATGGTCACTTTATGGGGCTTCTCAATAGGTTTAGGTTCATCGGGAAGATCGATGGTGCCACAACTCGCCACGAGTGTGCCCAATAGGAGTAGAGCTGCCCCCAAATAGGGGGATAAAGCCGTCGAAGAATAGAAGGAATGAAAACGATTCATAGTCATATAAGGATTTATGGCAGGAGAAAAACTAGATTTCATCAACAAGTCAATACAAAGCATCTGAGTATGACACGGACATGGCAGGTGAAAACAGCAGGAGTTTGAGCACAAATTTAATAAACCTGAAGGAAATCTCCAAATAAATGTAGCTTTTTTCATAGATAATCGTAATGAGAGAGGCATCCTCACTGGGTATGCTCATTATATGGCGACGGGAAGCCCTAAAATAATCTCTCAGTTCCATTTTATAAGCATGAGAAACACGTGGTTAGAATTGGCTATCTCATAATTATTTTGTAACTTTGCTCCGTTATAACCCACCCATTTGTATGGAAGAAAAAGAACAAAAACCAGCGGGATATTCCGCATCAAATATCCAGGTGCTCGAAGGGCTTGAAGCCGTTCGCAAGCGCCCTGCCATGTACATTGGCGACATCAGCGAAAAAGGTCTGCACCATTTGGTCTATGAAACGGTGGACAACTCTATCGACGAGGCTTTGGCTGGCTATTGCACCCACATAGAGGTGACCATCTGTGAAGACAACTCTATCGTTGTGCAAGACAATGGTCGCGGTATCCCCGTGGATATCCACGAAAAAGAGGGGGTGAGCGCGCTGCAAGTCGTGATGACAGTGCTCCACGCTGGTGGTAAGTTTGATAAAGGCTCCTACAAAGTTTCCGGCGGTCTGCACGGTGTGGGTGTTTCCTGCGTGAATGCACTTTCTACACACATGAAGTCGCAGGTGTTTCGCGATGGAAAGATTTACCAACAAGAGTACAACACTGGTAAACCCCTTTATGAAGTGAAGGTGGTGGGCGAAACGGATCGCCGTGGTACGAGACAACAATTCTGGCCAGATCCAGAAATATTCACCACTACGACCTATCGCTACGACATTCTTGCCAATCGTATGCGCGAATTGGCTTTCCTCAACGCGGGACTCACCATCGTTCTCACTGATGAGAGAGAAATCGATGAAAATGGTAAGCCACTCAGCGAGACTTTCTACTCAGAACAAGGTCTGCGCGAGTTTGTGCGCTACCAAGATGCGATGCGTACTCCACTTATCCCTGATGTGATCTACATCAACACGGAGAAGGAAGGCATCCCTGTGGAGGTGGCGATTGTCTACAACACTAGTTATTCGGAAAATCTCCACTCTTACGTCAACAATATCAACACCATTGAAGGGGGTACTCACCTTGCTGGTTTCCGCTCTGCGGTGACTCGCGTATTGAAGAAGTATGCAGAAGAGACAGCCCAAAAGCAGATTGAGAAGGCGAAGATTGAAATCACGGGTGAAGACTTTCGTGAAGGTCTTACTGCCGTAATCAGCGTGAAGGTGGCAGAACCTCAGTTTGAGGGTCAAACCAAGACAAAGCTCGGTAACAGTGAGGTGATGGGCGCCGTGAACCAAGCTGTGGGTGAAGCACTCACCTACTATTTGGAGGAACACCCGAAGGAAGCGAAGCTGATTGTGGACAAAGTGATTCTCGCTGCTACGGCGCGTGTGGCTGCTCGCAAAGCTCGTGAGACCGTGCAACGCAAGAACCCCATGAGCGGTGGTGGACTTCCCGGTAAACTTGCCGACTGCTCTAGCAAAGTGCCTGAAGAATGCGAATTGTTCCTCGTCGAGGGTGACTCTGCAGGGGGTTCTGCCAAGCAAGGACGTAGCCGCGCTACACAAGCGATTCTCCCTCTCCGCGGTAAAATCCTCAATGTGGAGAAGGCGATGTGGCACAAGGCTTTCGAGAGTGACGAAGTCAATAACATCATCCAAGCACTGGGCATCCGTTTTGGTGTTCAGAAGGAAGGTGAAACTGGCGAAGTGGATTCTAAGGAAGCGAACATTGAAAAGCTCCGCTACCACAAGATTGTGATTATGGCGGATGCTGACGTCGATGGTCAGCACATTGCAACGCTGATTATGACGCTCTTCTACCGCTACTTCCCACAAGTGATTCGCGAAAATCACCTCTATATCGCTATGCCTCCGCTCTATCGTTGCCGCAAGGGTAAGACGGAAGAGTATTGCTACAACGATCGCGAGAAAGACGCCTTCATCGAAAAGTATGGTGACCCCACGAAGGGTGAAAACTCCATCACTTTGCAGCGTTATAAAGGTCTTGGTGAGATGAATCCCACACAGTTGTGGGATACGACCATGAATCCTGAAACTCGTATGCTCAAACGGGTGACCATCGAAAATGCTGCAGAAGCGGATCACGTCTTCTCTATGCTCATGGGTGATGACGTGGAGCCTCGTCGCGACTTCATCGAACGCAATGCGAAATATGCTACAATCGATGCTTAAACATTGAAGATAAGGGCGTAGACGGTTGATGCCATGGCAAATGAAGCGTGGATGAAACTCGAAGTTCTGTATCGAAACTAAACAAAAAATCCTCCTCAATCTCGATGATTGAGGAGGATTTTTTTGCATTAGAATGAAGGGGTAGCTGTAGTTGCTTTCCTTCAACAACTAGACTTCTACGATGCCCGTGATATTGTTGTGATGGGGGTGAGGACGTCGGCGATATTCATCGCAAGCGTTGAGAATCCAAGTTAAGCACTGGGAAGCATCGGCTTTTCTCAAAGCTGCATAATGATGTGCTAAACGCTCGAAGAATACGGGGGTGCCTACTAAGCGAGCAAAGTTGGCACATCCCTTCTCCACCGTCACAGCTTTGCCCCATTTCACAGAATTCGTGTCGAGCAAAGTGAAGTGGTAACGGTCGCCCACTCGGTCAAAAAGGATATTTCCAGCAGAGAAATCACGATGCAAGAAACCATTGGTATGCAATCTTGCCGCATAACGCGCAAAGTCAGACGTCACCTCTTCCAACATTTCTGGTTCTAAAGAAGGAATATCCTCCATAGAATAACGATACTCAGAGCGAAGACTTACAAAATAGTAAGTGGCATTGAGCCAATTCTGGCGATAGCTTACGAAAGCCACAGGCTCTGGAGCGTCAAAACTTCGCTCTTTGAGCATGAGTGCCGAAACATAAGCGCGCTTCGCTTTGTTACTCTGGTAGAGACGCGTGGCAAGACGCGTGGTTAGTGGCATACGCCCATAGCGTTTTACGACCAAAGTGAGTCCATCCACTTGAAGTGTACGAAGCATGTTGCGACCACGATGTAGTTCGCGCCCCTCACGCTCGAAATGTTCATCGATGTGTGAGAGGTATTCAGAAAGGTATTGGTATTTAGGGTTGATGACGATACGCATAGCGAGTGATATCTATATTAACTTAGTCCGGTGATTTCACCATCTTTGTAGTCGATTCTGAGAGCTTGAGGGGACTTTGGCAAACCAGGCATGCGAATGATGTCGCCAGCTAAAGCCACAATCATCTCCGAACCTGCATTGATGACGATGTCGCGAATGTGGAAGTCGAAACCTTCTGCAGCACCATACTTGGTGGCATCGGCAGAGAAAGAGAATTGCGTCTTGGCAATGCACACAGGGAAGTGTGACATGCCATTCTCAGTAGCTTGCTTGAGTTTACGCAAAGCCGTGGGAGCAAAGGTGACTTGTCCTGCACCGTAGATTTTCGTAGCTACCGCGGTAATCTTTTCTTGCAATCCCTCTTCATCTGCATAGGGGAATCGAAGTGGTTGCGAAGGATTATTCTCGATGGCATCTACAACGATTTGCGCCATTTCTGCTGCACCCTTTCCGCCTTCCATGTAGGCATGATTGATGACGAAGGGGGCTTTCAAATCTTCCTCACAGTGTTGGCGCAAGAGTGCCATTTCTTCGTCAGTGTCTGCCGCATAGCGGTTGAACACTACTACAACAGTTTGCCCAAAGCTGCGGAGGTTGCGCACGTGCTTATCCAAGTTGGGGAAGCCTTTTTTCAAACCTTCCAAGTTGGGCTGTGCGATAGCATCGAGGGCAACCCCACCGTGCATCTTCAAACCTTGTGCGGTAGCCACGAGGACTGTGAGCGAAGGTTGCAAACCTGACTTGCGACATTTGATATCGAAGAACTTTTCTGCTCCCAAATCAGCACCGAATCCTGCTTCTGTGATGGTGTATTCGGCATGCGACAGCGCCATCTTGGTAGCAATGATGGTGTTGCAACCATGGGCAATATTAGCAAATGGTCCGCCATGCACAAAGGCTGGGGTATTCTCCGTAGTTTGCACCAAATTGGGCTGGAGAGCATCTTTCAAAAGCACCATGATGCTACCTGCAATGCCGAGGTCACTGACGCGGAAAGGTGAACCATCGTAGCGGTAACCGAGAAGGATGTTTTCGATGCGACGACGAAGGTCTGCCTCATCGGTTGCCAAGCAGAGAATCGCCATCAGTTCGCTAGCGGGAGTGATGTCAAATCCAGCTTGCGCCTCAACACCGTTCGTAGCAGGTCCAAGACCTGTAACGATTTGACGAAGCGAACGGTCGTTGACATCAAGCACACGGCGCCACAGCACTTCTTTGAGTCCGAAACCTTCAGCACGATGCTGATAGATATAGTTATCGAGCAAAGCCGCAATCATATTGTGCGCTGAGGTGATGGCATGGAAGTCGCCCGTGAAGTGGAGATTGATTTTCTCCATGGGTAATACTTGCGCATATCCCCCTCCTGCGGCACCACCTTTCATACCAAAACAAGGTCCGAGAGAAGGCTCACGAAGCGCAACAACAGCACGTTTGCCGATATGGTTGAGACCAAGTGCTAGACCGATGCTTACAGTGGTCTTACCTATACCAGCCTTCGTGGCAGTGATAGAAGTGACCAGAATGAGATGATTGCGTTTCACCTTTGATTCATCGATGAGCGAGAGGGGCACTTTGGCAATGTGCTTACCATATTGTTCAAGCTGCTCTGCATCGATACCAATTTGTTGTGCTACTTCTGCAATAGGCAACAGCGGTGTTGATCTTGCGATTTCAATGTCGGTCATGGGGAAGGAAAGGATTGAGGAGTTGGGGGTTCTAGGGAGCAGAAATTAAAGATGAAACCACACTCTTAGTTACATTCATCATCACGTTTGGAAACATCTATGCAAACAGATGATGCCAAACTATGAGAAATGCTATTTCTGCAAAGCAAAGGTACATAAAATCTTTCAATTTTCAACTATTCTATAATGAGTTTATCTAGCAATAAATCCTTTTCCACAGCTTTATATTGCTTTGCCAAGGTCTCATCTCTTGAAAATCTCATAAATAAGGACGCACCAAACCAAAACTTATCAGTACATTTGCAACATATTTACGATTAACAGCGCGGCATGAACACGATAATATCACCCACTTCCACAGCATCTTCCACTGCTCCACCCATAGAGAAAAACTCGCTCTTGCAGACTTCACGTATCGAGGAGCTAGACTACCTCAAATGTCTTTTCGTATTGCTCATGGTGGCTTTTCATCTCGCCTATTTTGCTGATGGATATCCACTCCTTAAACAATGGGTTTACACTTTCCACATGCCGGGATTTCTTCTCATATCGGGCTATCTCATGAGGGTGGATCGACCATTGCGGAAATTTGCACGTACCCTTCTTTGGTTGGCCGTGCCTTATCTGGTCTTAGAATCGAGCTACATAGTGCTATCCTCCTTCCTGCCAGTGCGCGATGGTATAGACCACCTGACACTATCAACTTTTGCCGAAAAGTTTTTCGTGCATCCGCTCGGTCCTTATTGGTACCTACACACCCTGATTCTCTGCGGCATAGGATATTTTATCATTTGGCAACAGAAAGGATGCAACACAATCTCGCGCCTTATTCTGCTTGGCTTCTATTTGGCAGGCTTAGCATTCGTGCAACTCGTGGCATGGGACGTGAGTTTGTATTTCCTTTTGGGTATCATCATTCGTCAGAGTAAACTCACGTTTCTACAAGTCTTTCGTCCCTCATGGTTGGCATTCATCGCCCTTCTATGGTTGGGGTGTTATCCTGAAACTTTCCACAAAGGATCTTTGGGTGGTTTGGTTACGGTCTATTTGGTCGTCTCTGCGGCATTAGCTATTTTCCCACATCTTCTACAATGCATCAAAAAAGCCGCACTCTTTTTAGGGCGCAATTCGCTTGCCCTATTTCTCTTCTCTCCCATCTTCACAATGGCGTGCAAGATATTCATCCCGTATCTTACATTCGATTCCTCACGCGTGCTGTTTCTCACCTTATCGTTGCCGCTCTGCATACTAGGCGCTCTTGCAGTCTGCAAAGCATTAGATGCGCTGCACCTCTCACCCTGGTTGTTTGGACGAAAAAAGGCTCTAACATAAACCTGTTCTACCTCAAATTCTTTCACACGAATATAGAAGAGAAACTGCTCTTTCATAGCCATAGATTAGATTCCCTTTTTCATTATCCCAATCTTCTATCAAAGAAAAACTGCATCCGTTTCAATTTATTTGAAACGGATGCAGTTTGTTTGTTGTGGACCAGCTTGGACTAAGCAAAACACCCACAAAATCGCTGGTATTTATATCTTTACAACTACAACGTATCACTTATGTAGCAAAAATGTAGCTGCAAATTGACTGACAAATGATTATGCTTTTGAATGGCTGATGAAAACACATTCATCCTCATTTTCTATGTACAAAGTTAGTAGTTTTTGTTTGTCCCACCAAATATTTGAATCATAATCATTTAAAAGATTGACTGCTACACAACTTGGTGCACGGTGCAAGCTCCTTATATATAAGGGCTT
>ERZ773207.153-NODE-153-length-24848-cov-18.212036_pt1 | contig 24848 bp, 18 predicted proteins | sample MGYA00580997_ERZ773207 | MGnify/ENA primary metagenome ERZ773207 (study PRJEB29015, sample SAMEA2738170) | human oral metagenome | biome: human oral; feature: human-associated habitat; material: saliva | place: China | collected 2239 ... | reverse complement strand
CGTAGCCCAAACTTATCTGCCACTCGTCCACAACTTTTATCCCTACGCGGAGCAATAACCTAATACAGGATTGCTCACAACCCAATAGTGCTTGCTACGCCTCCTGCACCCAGCTACACGTTCCCCTTCGTATAAAAGGCAACACCCGCCGACCGCAGGAGCAGTCGACGGGTGCCGGTAGAGAATGGGGCTAATGGCTTGACTTAGAGTCCGGGCCAGTAGCTGAGTGTAGCAGGCGTAGCGGGGGATTCTGCCTCGAACTGCTGCTCGATGTCATCGGGGAAGTTGTGGAAGAGATCCATCCCCAGCTTGGTCTCCAGCTCGTCAATAGAGAGGGCGACGCTACGCATGGCGGTCTTCGCTCCATAGAAGCGGTGCTCGACCAAGAAGCCGATGCCGTGGTAGGTAGAGCCCTTCTTCAGTACGAGGGCCATCCAGTAGTACTTAGGCACGACGATGACGCCACGGACCTTCTTGCTCTCGACCTGATCATCACGGATCGTCCCGCCCTTGGCGACGTAGAGGACGTCACGGAGCTGGGAGTTACGACCCCATGCCTGGACCTTCTGCTCGAGCTCCATCCAGAATTTCTGGTTGAGGTCACCGAGCTGAGGACTCATATTCGTGTAGTAGAAGGTCTGTCTATTCGCCTCGGCACTGAAGAGGCGGTCAGAGGAAGCTACCATGTGACCACGGTCGTATCCACTCCCACGGAAGAGGTTCTCCGTAGAGAATTGCTTGGGGACATAGGGATCCCATTGCCAGGCATCGCTACGCTTGACCGCTTGAGCTGAGTTCGTGTTGTCGAAGGTGAAGCAGACGAAGCGTGGGTGACGCTTGTCGGTGTCGTACTCGAGGGAGTAGTTCACGATACCACCAGCGCGGTGCGTGACGAAGTAGTTCTGACTACCACCATGGAGTGCGGGTACCTCGAGCATCGTCGCATCACCGAGGATATACTCACCCGTAGGGGAGGGGATGGGGGATGGCGTAGGGGTGACCTCACCCATACCCTGCTGGCTGATGACGAGGGTGTCACGAACGCCCGCCGAGGTCGCGATGATCTGCGCTGAGCGAGAGGCGCCGAGATTCTGACTTACCGAGACGGAGACCGAGGTGCTGGATGTCTCATTCCCCTTGCTTCGCTCGAGCTCAATCCATGAGGCTGCGTCCTCGGGTGTGACGGTAAGCGTCCAGTCGGAGGCCGCACGGAGCTTGATGTAGAAGTTCGAGCCTTCCTTGGGTACACTCTTGATCTTGTCGGTCGAAGAGCCTGGGAGGGAGAGCTGGAGGCGGTCGGAGGTGCGAACGGGGTGGTCACCACGCTCGGTGGTACAGCTGGAGAAAGCCATCCCCATGAGGGCGAGCCCCATGAGGATGGTCTTTATCCGAAGAGATTTAATCGTCTTCTGCATAGAGAGGCAGGACTATCGCTTACCGAGGTAAGACTTGATGGTAGCATCCTGATTCTCCTTCGTGATGGGGACGCGCTCCCACTGGTCAGCGGAGAAGGTCGCAGAAGGCGCCTTGACGGATGCGATACGGTGGAGGACGATGTCGGCACCAGCGAACTTCTTGTCGCTGTCGATCCAAGCCGTCTCCATACCATTACCGATCTGGTCGATGGTCACTGTACCCTTCAGCAAAGCCACGGGGTCATTGCCATTGAAGCTGAAGTCTGCGACCGTGCCAGCAGTATAGACTGTAGCCTGTTTGTGGCGAAGGACGAGTGAAGCACCTGCAGCGAGCTTACCCGTCAGAGCGATACGGCTCTCTGCAAACTTACCCTCCGTAGCCTTATTGTCCTTACCGAAGTTCTTCACGAGGAGCGTGTAGGCGCTGAGGTCGATCTCCTGATCTGTGGGGTTAGAGATCTGGATGTACTTCTCGTTGCCGAGACCCTCGATGTAGGCAGAGATGATCAGATCGCCAGAGGTAGCAGGAGGATTAGGTGTGGGAGTAGGCGTAGGCGTGGGATCGGGCGATGGGGTAGGCGTAGGAGTCGTGCCCTCCGTGCAGCGCTCAGCCGTCAGACCAGCGAGGTCATCAGCCGTACGAGGCCAGAGGTTGTAGTGCTTGGTGCTCTGCCCCGAGGTCTTGTTCGTCGTCACCGAGCGCTGGATGATACCGACGATGCGGCCGTTCTTATCGGATGCAGTCGTCGTCTTGAAGGTCGAGTAGTAGGAGATAGCTACCGAGAGATCGGATACACCAGCCGTAACCTGCGTGACGCAGTCGGTGATGGCATTGAAGTAGCTCCCTGCAGAGGTCTTACCCTGAGCAGGCTTGTTGGGGTTGAGTTCCTTACCAGGAGTCTTGAACTGAGCACCGTCGACAGCTACGAGGATGTTGTCGTACTTGCCTGCGTAGATATCAGCGAAGGTGACAGCCTTAGGTGTGATCGTTGCTACTTCGCCCGTGGGGGTAACCATAGAGGCAGCATCATTCAGACCCGTATAGTCGATCTGCAGTGAGCCATCCTGGTAGCGGCCGACCTTCGTGCCCTTGGTCTTGATGGTGAAGACCGCACCGGGACGCCAGTCCTTAGAGGCGTTGGCATTCAGACGAAGCGTGATACCGACTTCGCCAGCCTGCACGACGATGTTCTTGAGGCTGGTCATATTGTTCGCCGTGATGTCGGAGAGGAGGACGGCCTTGAAGGTCGTCTCTTCGTCTACCGTGACGCTCTGACCCTTGTCGTACTTCTCGATGAAGGCGGCGAGTGCTGCGCCGTCTACTGTCGTAGGGTTCGAGGGTAGGTTAGGAGTAGGCTGATCCTTACCTGGGGTGATGACTGCAGAGCCGTCGCCAGCCTGCGTGATGGTATAGTAGAGGGTCTCGTTGCCAGCCTTGAAGGCGAATTGGCCTTGGCGGGTAGCACCTGAGGCGTTCTTGAGGACCTTGATCGTGACGTCACGTTCGCCAGCGTCCCCTGACTCGGGGCTGATGCTCAGCCAGTCGAGGGCGGTGGTAGCCGTCCAAGAGCGGTTGGTGCGGATGTGCAGCGTGGCCGTGCTCTCGTCCTTGCCGATGAGGGTGTTGCCGTTGCTGTCCTTCGTCAGCTGGGTGACCGAGATCGATGGGCGCTCGTAGGCGTCATCGTTGTCCTTACACGAGGCGAGGGACAGGGTAGCACAGGAGGCTAAGAGGAGCGTCCAGCGCGTGATCTTACTTGTTGTCATCAGTCAATCGTATTTGTTGAGATGGTGAGTGCTGTAGGGGAGTGATTAGAAGCGTGTGCCCGTGAGCTGGACATCTTGCTCGCGCAGGATGAGGAGCTGAGGGGTGTCACGGAAGTAGGTGAGGATAGCGGTGATCGTACCCGAGCCCGTAGGGAGCGTGCGACCAGCGAACTTCGCATAGCTGCTCGTGCGGACGATGAGCTGTGCGCCAGAGCGGTCTACGAGCGTGCGGTTCACATTGCGGTTCTTGTCCTTGCCCTGTGGATCAGCATAGGTCTGACCCAGCTCAGAGGCGAGGAACTGTACATCCTTGAGGCTGACGAGCGTACCAGCGTACTTCTTATTCAGCGTCGCGATGGTGAGCTCGTGGGGCTTGATGTCGGTGTGACCTTCCTTGAGGAGGACGCGGTGCACGAGGAGCTCTGGGTAGAAGGCTGTCTCATACTTCTCATCCTTGGAGGCATATCCGAGGTTGATCTGTCCAGCGTAGTCGCCGAGCTGCAGGCCCTGGCAGAGGAGGCGTACTCGCGTACCCTGAGGGTAGACAGAGCTGAGGTTGCCGAGGGCGAACTTAAGCTCCATACCGCCCGTCTCATCCTCGATGTAGCAGGACTTGTAGAGGTTCCCCTCGCTGTCGTCCGAGGCGATGACCGCAGAGACGACGATGGGCTTGTCGATGAGCGTACCACCACGCTTGTAGAGTGCCTTGAGCTGGCTGATGGTGTGCGTGGGCAGAGGGAGTTCATCCGTACTCTTTTGGTCGGTACGGGGAGGATCGACTTCGTTGTACTTCGTGCAGCTCGTAGCCCCTATCCCGATGAGCATCGAGAGGGTGAGTGCATATATAGCATGACGATTCATAGGATCTATGCGTGTAGGGGGTTAGAACTGGAGGGTGGTATTGAAGAAGAACGTCGTCCCGTAGACATAGGAGAGCTTCGTATCGAAGGGGCGATAGAGCTGCTGCGTCCCGTCGGTAGCACGGATTGTGCGGATACGGAGCTGTTCGTAGCCACCATTGGGCAGGCTGCGGTTGTTCAGCACGTTGCTTACCGAGAGGTTGAAGCGCAGGTACGTGCCGTAGGTGATGCGCCAGGAGTAGCTCGCGAAGAGGTCTACCGTGAAGCCATCACGCAGCTGCTCGGGGAGAATATAGTTGTAGTCAAGCGAGGTGCGCCCGCGGTCGGTGCGGATGACAGGCGACATCGAGACGAAGTTGCGCCCGAAGTAGTTCGCGTTGATCCCGAAGTTCGCGTACCAAGGAGAGTAGTACGTCAGCCCGAGGGTCGCAGCCGTCTGAGGCGTACCGCTCACGTTCAGCCCCTTCCAGTAGATGCGATCGCGGTCGACGATCTCGTTGGAGTTGTCGATGCTCTGGATGTAGCTGGGGTTGTTGGCATACTGATACTGGCCGAGGGCAAGCGCTGCGTTGGCCGTCAGCGTGGGGCTGATCTTCACTTCGAAGCCTGCTTCTGCCCCGAGGTGGCGGGTGGCGATGCCGGTGATGATGTAGTTCGAGAACGAAGCTCGGCTATCATCGTAGAAGCTCATCGAGCGCGTGTGGTCTGCGATGTGCGTGTAGAAGGCCGTCACACGTCCGCGCAGCCAGGGAAGGCGTACGAGGTAGGAGGCTTCTGCCGAGAAGATCTTTTCGCTCTTGGGGTCCTCGATATAGCTATCGCGTGTACGAGGTGAGATGAAGAGATTCTGGAAGGTGGGTGCCTGCTCGAGGTATGCTACATTCGACTGCAGGTAGTGGTGCCCATTGAGCTTGTAGGTAGCCCCAGCCTTCACCCCGAGGTCGTTGAACTTCACGCGGTCCGACAGCCCGTAGGAGTTGTCGGGGAAGAGCCCGCGCTTCTGATGACCTTCGCGCTGCATACCCGTGTGGGTATAGGAGATACCCGTATAGGCATCGAGGCGCGTGAGGTGGTAGGTCGCATTGGCCCACATCTGATAGCGGTAGCTCTGTGCGGTGTAGTCGTAGCTGAAGCGGTCGCCCTTCTGGACGATGCGGTCGGGGTGTAGGAGGTCTACCTGACTCTTCGTCGCGTCGCCACCGAAGTCACGCTCAGCGAACTTATCGATGTCATAGACGAAGTCCGCACCGAGGAGGTCACCTACCTCGGCATAGTTCGCCGTGCGGTTGTGGCGGAAGTTCGCCCCACCCGTGATCTCAAGCCAGCTCTTGGGGAGCCAGTTGGCAGAGGTCGCCCAAGCGAATTCACGCTGGTCGGTGTGGCGGTCTTCGATCATGTAGAGTGCCTTACGCCCCGTAGCGAGGGTACGGCCAGAGGCATCCTTCACCGTAGTGAGGTTCCCGCGGTTCACCTCATAGAGGCGGTCCCAATTGATATAGCGGACGTTGGGATCCGACTTCCACAGCTCCTCATAGATCGCTGCAGCATCGCCATCCTGACTATTGGGGTCAGCCATACGTGTGAAGTAGGAGGGGAGGTAGCGGTAGTAGTCCGCACGTGGGTCGGGAGCGTTGTACCAGTTCAGCGATGAATAGGCATTCTTCCCGAAGCGGTAGCTGAAGGTGGTATTGATGTTGAGCGTCTTCTCCAGATTGCTGAAGTAGTGCGAGAGCTGGACGATAGGCTCGTGGTTGCGGCGCTCACGAGCATTGCGCCACTTGCCGCCCTGACGCCCGATGTTGGGGTTGTAGAAGTTCGAGCCGACGAGGTCATATACCTCCTGCGTGGTAGCGCTGGCTACACCACGACGCGTAGGAGCACCGAGGGCGATGAGGCTAAGGCTATTCATCTCGTCGAGCTTCTTCTCTACGCCGAGGAAGTAGCTCCAGGCATCGTAGTACTGTCCACGGACGTAGGAGTACTGCCCATTGCCGATACGGCGGGCGATGCTGGCAGCGAAGCTCCAGCCATCCTTGCGCTCTCCCGAGGCATAGGTATAGGCGAAGCGGTTGCTATAGGTGCGGTTGCTATTCGAGTAGGTGAGGCGATGCTGCGCGCCAAACATCGAGGGACGTGTCGTCACGTTGTTGGTCACGCCGACGGCACCAAAGCCCGAGACGATGGGCTCGAAGGACTGCGAGGTCTGCTGCTGGCGGGTGACGTCGTTGAGACCGCCCCAGAGCGACCAAGCCGAGTAGCCACTGTTGAGGTCGTTCATCCCGATGCCGTTGAGCATCTGCTCATTGTACTGGGAGTCGTAGCCACGGTTACGGAAGCGAGCTGTGCTGAAGACGTAGCCCGAAGCGCTGAGGAAGGGGTCGCGTGAGGAGGTGAGTAGGGTGACGCGGTCTTGCATGCCGGCGGCTTCGTTGCCGTCCTCTTCGCTGACGATGAGGTCATCGTAGCGAGCATTCCCGCCTTCGCGGAGTGCGACGAGCTTGAGCTGCTTGAGGCCCGAAGCTTCGTTCTCCTGCTTGACCAGCTCGATCTGCTTGGTCTCGTAGCCTTCAGCGGAGAAGGTCAGTGTATATCGTCCCTTGGGGAGGAGCGCCAGGACACTTCGGGCGTCTTGCCCGAGGAGCATCTTCTTCGCCACGGGGCCGTAGATGCTGACGTGGACCTTAGCGACGGGCTTGCCACTCTGGCTGTCGATGACCAGAGGTTCGCCCGTAGTCTGTCCGAGGCCTACACTGGCGAATGTCAAGGTGCAGGCGAGTACGGTAATAAGTTTATTCATGCGGTCGCATTATATCGATGACGCTTGCATGCACTCCGCGGATCGTGCAGACCTCCCGCTCCGTCGTCGGAGCTCCTGTCATTATGAGGTGTAAGCCGTTTATCCGTACTGGAACTTCCTCCCTATCTTCGAAGCCGAGATACGAAGTAGCGCGCAAGATTTGTTACATTTGCACGACTAAATTACATAATCTATCTCGGATAGCCTCTTAAACGACAAGCTTATGCTAAGGAAAATCTCCGCTCTCACCCTCGTCCTTCTCCTCGCGCTTTGCTCCCTCCAAGCCCAGAAGCAGGTGCGCCTCACGGTAGCCTTCTACAATCTGGAGAACCTCTTCGACACCATCGACGGGGAGAACAACGATGCCGACTTCCTGCCCGACGGGAAGAACCAGTGGACGCCCGACAAGTACAAGCAGAAGCTTCACAACATGGCCTACGCTATCAGCCAGATCGGCTCGAAGCGAGGACCCGATATCCTCGGGGTCTGTGAGATCGAGAATAGAGGCGTACTCGAAGACCTCCTGAAGGAACCCGAGCTGGCGAACTCTGGCTACGAGATCGTGCACTTCGACTCTCCCGACAAGCGCGGTATCGACTGCGCGCTCTTCTATCGCCCCAGCTACTATCAGTTCACCGCTGCACACCCACACCCCGTCATCCTCAAGGGGGAGGAGCATATCAAGACGCGTGACGTCCTCGAGGTCAATGGCCTCTTGCTCGGCGAACCCGTATCGTTCCTCGTGGCTCACTGGCCTTCGCGCGTCGGTGGCGAGCAGGTCTCGCTCAAGCGTCGTCTGTACGCTGCCGAGGTCATGCGCTCGGTCACGGACTCCCTCCTCGCAGCAGATCCTAATAATAAGGTCATCCTCATGGGCGACTTCAACGATGACCCCACCTCTCCCAGCGTCGTCAACGGCCTGCGCTCCAAGACTTCGGCAGAAGGTCTGGCACCTACCGACCTCTTCAACCCCATGGCTGCCCTTTACTCTTCGGGCCGTGGCACGCTCGCTTATCGTGATGTGTGGAATCTCTTTGACAACCTCGTCGTCACGCCCAACCTCATCGGCGGGCCCGCTGATCGCCTGCACCTCCAGCAGGACAAGGCTACGGGGAACTACGGCTATATCTTCAATGCCGACTTCCTCACGCAGAAGACGGGGCACTTCAAGGGCTATCCCTTCCGCACCTTCTCCTCGGGTCGCTTCCAGGGGGGCTATAGTGACCACTATCCCGTCTACCTCTATCTGACGAAGACCATCGCCGAATAGCCCTGCGGCTTGCCCCTCAAGCTTAAGCGAAAAGAAGTCCCGCGCCCACCTCAGTATGCTGAGGTGGGCGCAGGACTTTTATATCGTCTGGGAGCTGTTTTTTAGTGCTGTGGGAAGTGCTTATCTATGAAGGGAATATAAGGGGGGCGCGCGGGATGGAAAATGAACTAGTACTGCTCACCAATGCGACCAGTATAGGTTGCCCTATGTGACCAGTACTACTTCGAAGTCGGACCAGTACTGGTTGGATCACTGACCAGTACTGGTTCGTTTTTAGCGGACGGCGACGGCGGCGACGAAGATGTGGACTTCGCTGACGCCACACTGCTCCAAGAGATCGGTGAGCGCAAGGAGTGTGGAGCCCGTCGTCACCAGATCATCGACGAGGAGGATGCGCTTGCCCCGTAGCTCCTGAAGGCGCTCCGTCTTGTCGGTGAGATAGAAGGCCGCTTGAGCATTCTCACGGCGCGCGTCACGGTCCAGCGCCGTCTGTGAGTGACTGCCCCGATGGCGTAGGAGGTAGCCTTCTGAGCAGGGGACGCCGTAGTGCCGTGCGAGGGCTTCGCCGAGGAGGGCGGCCTGATTGTAGCCACGGGCTTCGAGGCGCGTGCCTTCGATCGGGACGGGGAGGATGAGGTCAATGTCGCCAGGCTGGGGTACAAGCTGCCCTTCGGTGATGGCGGTGCGCACGACAAAGTCCGCGACCTCACCATAGCCTCGGTACTTGAGGGCGATGATGAGGTCGTAGGTAGGATTGGCGTGCTGGTAGATGAAGGGGGAGGAGAGGCTTCGGATAAGGGGTGAGCCAAGAAGGCGCTCGTCGGCATGCACGAAGGCGGGGGCATGGCGAGGGAGCTTCGTGGCGCACTCCATGCAGACGCAGTGCTCGCGCTCGGCGAGACGCACCCGACAGATGGCGCAGGTGCGGGGGAAGATGAGGTCGGTAAGGAAAGCGCCGATGCGCTTAGTCGTCGCCCAGATCATCGTGGAGGTCAGAGAGAAGTTCGCTGATAGCCTCGCGCACATCCTCATAGGGATAGCCCCGATAGAGGGCGAAGCGTGTGAGACGGTCATAGACCTTGCGTGGCTCAAGCCCAGCGGGGAGAGAGCGGTACTTGCGCTCCAAGAGGGCGGTGAGTTGGTCTTCGCCCTGCATCTCTTCCTCCTCGAGCTCCTCGATAGCGGCGTCGATGAGGCGCGAGGGGATGCGATGACGACGGAGCTCAGCCTGCAGGCGAAGCGGCCCCCAGCCGTTGAAGCGGTACTTATCTCGCACGAAGGCTCGGGCAAAGCGCTCCTCGTTCAGATAGCCCTCTTGCTCCAAGCGCTCAATGAGTTCGTCACAGACCTCGTCGGAGAGCTCCCAGCTCCGACACTTCTTGCGTACCTCTTGGGCGGAATGCTCAGCGTAGGCACAGTAGGAGGCGAGGCGAGAGAAGGCTTCTTCGGGAGTAAGCTCCTTTTTCTTCTTCTGGATCATTCGGCGGGGCAATAGGTGAGGTGAAGGAAGCGAACCTTCCCACTCAGGTCATGGATGAGCTTGGTCTTGGCGTGCCGCCTCCCGATACGCTCGAGCATCGCTTCCTCTGTCGCCGTAGCGTAGAGCGGATTCAGCTCGACCCACAGATTCCCTCCCGAGCGGAGATAGCCTTGAGCTACCAGCTCTGCCAAGGCGATATAGTAGGCGATGGGGGAGGCTTCGGGGGCGAAGAGGGCTAAGTGCGGCTCGTGAAGCAGGACCTGAGGCGTCATCTCTTCGGCTTCCTCGGGGTGGATGTAGGGTGGATTACTTACGATGAGATCCAGCGGAGGCGTCGGGGGAGTATGTTCCTCAAGGAGCGTAAAGAGGTCGTGCTTCCATAGATAGACTTCGCGACCCGTGGCCTTGCGCAGAGCTTCGAAGTTGGCTTCGGCAATAGGTGCGGCCTCGCTGGATACTTCGAGCGCTACGCTTTGGCTCACCTCGGGAAGGGCGGCAGTGAGGGCATAGGCGATACAGCCACTCCCCGTCCCGACGTCGAGCAAGCGCTGCGAAGCTCGGCTCTCAGGGTGCTGTAAGATCAGCTCGATCAGCTCCTCCGTCTCGGGGCGTGGGATGAGTACCCCAGGGGCGACCGTGAGGCGATGCCCCGCGAAGTAAGCATAGCCTAATATATATTGTAGGGGAGTACCAGCGGAGAGGTCGTGCAGCATGCGCTCCAGACGGGCGCACTCTGCGGGTGATAAAAGCGTATCTTTGCTCAAGAGCAGTAGCTGCGTGCGGGTACAGCCTCGTACCTCCTCGAGGAGTTGGCGGGCTATCTCCCGGGCTTCCGAGGGCTCGTAGAGTGCTGTGAGACACTCCAAAGCCTCCTGCTCGAATGATCGTATCGTATCCATATAAGCAAATATAACGAATACAGATGACAGATGATGAGCGCTATATGCGCCGTGCACTTGATCTGGCGGCCCTCGGTACGGGCTATACTTCCCCCAATCCCGTCGTCGGTGCCGTCGTCGTGCACTCGGGCCGTATCATCGGTGAGGGCTATCACCACCGCAGTGGACAACCTCATGCTGAGGTGATGGCTATCCGCTCGGTGAAGGAGCGCAACCTGCTCCCCGAGTCAACGATCTACGTGACGCTGGAGCCCTGCTCGCACTACGGGAAGACACCTCCCTGTGCCGATCTCATCCTCCAAGAGCGCATCCCACGTGTCGTCGTCGCCATCCCAGATCCCTTCCCCCGTGTGGCGGGTAGCGGACTGGAGCGCCTTCGTCAGGCGGGGGTAGAAGTCACTGTAGGAGTCCTCGCTGACGAAGCCCTTCGCCTCAATGCCCCCTTCATCACGGCGCATACCCAGCACCGCCCGCTGGTGACGCTGAAGTGGGCGCAGAGCCTCGATGGCTTCATTGATCGATCTCGGGAGAATAGCACGGAGGCTCCCGTCCTCTTCAGTACGCCCCTGCGTCAGCGGGAGATCCATCGCGAGCGTATGCACCACGATGCTATACTCGTCGGCTATCGGACGGCTCTACTTGATGACCCGCAGCTGACGAATCGCCTCTGGTATGGCTCGTCGCCCATTCGTGTGGTCTTAGATCCGCAGCTGGCTTTGCCTCCGACGCTTCGCCTCTTTACGGATGGCCTTGCCCCAACGTGGGTGGTTTACCTCGAGGGAGCCGGCGTGCCTCAGCCCCGCGAAGGTGTGCGCTATCTGTCCCTTAGCGGAGAGCGTATCGAGCCGCAGCAACTGCTTCAGCTCCTATATAAAGAGGGAATTCTCTCGCTTCTCATCGAGGGTGGAGCAGCGACGCTGTCGTCCTTCCTCAGCTTAGGACTCTATGATCGCCTCTTAGTGGAGGTCGCCTCGAAGACCTTGGGTGAAGGAGTCCCAGCACCTGCTATCCCCAGCGTCTTTTCGTAGAGCTTCCCCCATAAGCAGTCCGATATAAATAGCGATCGCCCCAAGGAGATGAGCCAGTGGCTTACTCCTTGGGGCGATCGCTTTGTGCGGGTAGCTACCCGAGCCGCGGACTAATAGTTGTGTCCGTCAGGGTCGAGCATCTCCTTGCGCGTGATCTTATGCAGGTCGAGCGCGCGCCAAGCGTAGACGATGTACGCTAAGACGAAGGGAATGAGTAGCGATACGAAACTCATCGTCTTCAGAGTGAAGGGGCTCGAGGAGCTATTGCGGATATTCAGCGAGTGGTTGATGAGCTCGGGCATATCTGCGCTGTAGGCAGGGTAGTAAGAGGTATTGTTCCACCCAGCGATGAGGAAGAGGGCGAGTGCCGTGAGGACGACACCGATACCTTCGAACCAGATCCCCTTGCGGAAGCCTTCCTTGAGGAGCGTCAGCAGGATACCTGCCAGCACGAGCACCACCCCGATGAAGAAGACCGCAAAGACTGCGGGCATCTCGATGAGGTTCTTCCAGTACTTGTAGTCCACGAGATAGGTGACCTCGGGGTTAGCAGGATCGTAAGCGAAGCCCTGCTTCGTGAGAAGGAAGAAGAGGTAGGCGAGGAAGAGGATGAGGAAGATAGCGGCGTTCCAAGCGAGTGCACCACGTGAGCGCTTGTAGATCGTCTCATCATCGATGTTGTTGATGAAGAAGAGGAGCGCCGTGGTACGTGCGAGGAAGAAGACGGCAAGGCCGAAGACGACATTCCAGATGTTGAGCACTGCTTCGAGGCCGTGGAGCTGGATACCCTTGTAGGGGAGCCACTCGGAGATGACCTGACTGGCACCGGAGAGGTCAGCGATAGCATCGCGGTTCACCATGAAGGCTGAGCCCGTGAAGAAGGTCGATACAGCGGCACCGAGGAGGATCGGAGCGAGGAGGCCATTGATGAAGAGGAACGTCTGGTAGGTGCGGCTACCGAGCACATTACCATTCTTATTCTGATACTCGTAGGAGACTGCCTGGATGATGAAGCAGAAGAGGATGAGCATCCACACCCAGTAGGCACCACCGAAGCTGGTCGAGTAGAAGAGGGGGAAGGAGGCGAAGAAGCCACCGCCGAAGACGACCAGCGTAGTGAAGGTGAATTCCCACTTACGGCCGATAGAGTTCACGAGGAGCTTGCGGTCGAGCTGCTCCTTGCCAATGCTGAAGAAGAGCGATTGACCACCCTGCACGAAGAGCAGGAAGACGAGGAGAGCACCGAGGACGGAGACTAAGAGCCACCAGTATTCTTGGAAGAATGCGTAGTCCATAATAAATCGTTTGCTTAGCTTGATTAGATGACTTCGTGGGGCTTAGTGCTGATCAGGGCCCTGCTTGATAGCCTTGCGCATGATGTTGATCTCAGCCACGAGCATGATCGTGAAGAGCAGGAAGAAGAGTGCGAAGGTGATCATCACCGACGAAGCTTCGATCTTCGAGATAGCTGCATGGACGGGCAGGAGGTTCTGGATGGTCCAGGGCTGACGGCCCACTTCGGCCACTACCCAGCCTGCTTCACTTGCTACCCATGCCAGAGGAGTGAGGATGATACTTGCCCAGAGGAGCCAGCGAGTAGAGGCGAGCTTCTCATTACGCTTGTAGGCATACCACGTCAGGATGAGGAAGAGTAGGAGGAAGGCACCACCGAGCCCGACCATGACACGGAAGGAGTAGTAGGTCAGTGGGATGTTGGGGACCGTCTCATACTTGCTGGTGAAGTAGCCATAGCCGTAGTAGGGGAAGTTCTCCATCAGTACAGTGCGGTGCTGCTCAGCGGAGATGCTATCCCCAGCCTTGCGAGCGGCACGGAAGGCATTGAGAGCATCGATAGCGATACGACCACGGCGCATCTTCTCCTCCGTAGAGATGGCGGTCTTACCATCGGGCTGACGGTAGCCACCTTCGAGGATGTTGATCACACCAGGTACGTAGTGCGTGCCCGTGCCAGCGACCATGTAAGAGAGGAGGCGGGGGGCTTCGATGTTGAAGATGTGTGAGGGCTTGCCATCGTCGGGGAGCTGCTTATCGGGGTTGAGCAGACCGATGACACCGAGACCGACACCTTCGCCATCCTCCGTGCAGCCTTCGCTGGTGCACTTACCCGTGTCGTAGATAGCCTCCATGGCTGCGAGCTTCATGGGCTGATTCGTAGCCACATCGACAGCAGAGCTGTGACCCGTCATAGCTGTCAGCATAGCAGCTACGAAGCCGAAGGGAGCGATGATCTTGAGGTTGCGACGAGCGAACTCTACATTACGCTTACGCAGGAGATAGAGTGCACAGATACCGAGTGCGAAGAACGTACCGAGCGTCCAAGACGAGGTAACTGTGTGGAGGAACTTGATGATAGCCGTGGGCGAGAGAGCTACTGTCCAGAAGTCACTCATCTCATTGCGCATCGTCTCGGGGTTGAAGACCATACCCTGAGGATTCTGCATCCAAGCGTTAGCGATGAGGATCCATACTGCAGAGATAGTAGCCCCGATGATAGTGAGCCAGCTGGAGGCTAAGTGGAAGCCCTTGCTGACCTTACCCCAACCGAAGAACATCACGGCGATGAACGTCGACTCCATGAAGAAGGCGAGGATCCCTTCGATAGCGAGGGGCGCACCGAAGATATCACCGACGAACCAGCTGTAGTTCGACCAATTGGTCCCGAACTGGAACTCGAGGATGATCCCCGTAGCTACGCCGATAGCGAAGTTAATCCCGAAGAGCTTCTGCCAGAACTTCGTGGACTTCTTCCAGAATTCATCACCGCTGCGATAGTACTTCGTCTCAGCTAGTGACATGATGACCCCCAGGCCGAGGGTCAGCGGGACGAAGAGCCAGTGATACATAGCCGTCAGGGCGAATTGCGCCCGCGACCATGAGACTAAAGATTCTAGATCCATTGTAAATAGTTATTAGAGTTTGATATGTTTATCTCGCATGAAGAGGCGGGGCGTCATTGGGCGACGGTATCGCCTGGCGCACGACGATTGAGGAGCTCGTCACCGACGAACTCGGATCGCTCGATATGCTGCTCCTTGGCCTGCTGCTTGACGTGGTTAGGGAAGAAGAAGGCGCGCAGGATAGCAAACATGATGAAGAGCTTCAGCGCAATGATGAGCCAAAGCTTCTTGCTTGTCGGGGTCAATCCTCGGAAGCCATCGCGATAGAGGCGAAAGGCTCGCACGAAGAAATTGGGTTTTGGAGACTCAGTCGGCATAGGGTCGATGAGGGGATGTGAATGATAATTTCGTCGGATGAATCCAGTCCAAGCAAAGATAGAGCAAACGAGTGAGTAGACTACTACCCGAGAGGCCCGATAACCCTGATAATGAGCCCTTAGTTTGATAGCCTATATCTATGTGTGTATTTATGAAATTGATATATCGGGGTGCTGGAGCGAACTAAACTGCCTGCTGGTGGGAGTCCAAGGAAGGAGAGAAGTGCCAGGATTTATTTGTCGGAGGCTACTGGGACTGTACGATTTGATAGCATGTAGCTTTGGGGTAAATGGCATCTTTCTCGAATAGAATAGCCCCTACGCAAATCATTGATTTACGTAGGGGCTTCCTGTATGTGGCTGTACCCAGAGTGGGACTCGAACCCACACAACCTATTGGTCAAGGGATTTTAAGTCCCTCGTGTCTACCATTCCACCATCTGGGCGACCATGTAACGCACACCATAGGCGTACGCATTCGGCTGCAAAAGTAACGCAAAATCGGTAGATAAGCAATTGCAGAGCGCATATCGAGTAGCCTCCGTCGTGGGGCGGATACTGAGATGAGGGTGCGGAAGGGATGAGGAGTAAGGCCTCCATGGTATTCGGATAGGGCTACGGGTAGTGATACCTCGCATAGACCCTAAAGTAGTATGCATGACTGCTCTTGCTCTCAGCTCTTTCGGTAGAGTAGACGTACGGGGCAAACAAGATATTGGGGCCGGCGACGGTCAAAGCTGATGTCACATCTCCCCGAAGGGAGTTGTGACGAGCCTTAGACCGAGCCGTGCACCTAACATGGTCGGCGTATGGATCGAGGTGCTGCAGCCAGCGAGGTATCCCTGGCTGGCCCTATGGGGGGCAGGGGTGGTTTTGGATAGGTTGGAGGAACATGAAGAAAGACCCCTGCGAGTACCAGACCCATAGAGATCCCAGACAGAGTAGAGCCTTGTCCTACTTGTCACAAGCGGGCTTGTGTACGACCCGATAGGGGGCACACAGCTGCAGGATGTTCAAAAGATTATCGGGGGATATTCTGATGAGGTGACCTTCTCTCCGGCTTCGTCCTTGCGGGCGAAGTGATACGCACGACACATTTCAATATCTGGAAGCCACTGCGCGTCTCGGAGAGCGGGGCAGAAAGACTTCCTTCACTACCAGCGCTGACGGGCGGTCCGTCGGGTGGGGTAGGAGAAGGTGCACACATCGGAGAGAGCTACCATCAGGAGGAGCGTCTCATGGCAATGTCTTCCCAATCTTATTCCCGAGATTGACACATTGGATCTCATGAGCAGGTCTCCTGGCTTATCACCCTAACTTCTCATTCCTACGATCCTTCCCAAGTAGCTTCGTACTCAGTGGCGAAGGTCTGCCAAGACGCTCGGCGAAGAGCTCGTTGGTCCTTCCGTCATAGGAGGAGCCTATCTGTCATCCCCGTGGGGAGCTGCAGATAGGGAGTGACTTACAGTAGCGGGTACTGCGCCGGATTCACACCGGCTTCCCTTACTACCCTGGGTCCAGACTGGTGCGCTTCACCAGCATAATGCCCTCGGGTATACTCGTAAGACACAGCAAAGTTAAGACAAATATTTAAATAACCTAAGGGCTTCAAGGGGTGAGCTTGCGCGGTGCGCTCGGGCGCTTCTTTATGGATGAAGATATGCCTTTGTAGGGGACTTTGAGTGAGATGATTACGAGGGTGAAAAATGAACCAGTACTGGTCGCTGTGTTGACCAGTACTGGTCGCGTGATGGATCAGTACTGGTCAGTATGTGCTACCAGTACTGGTTGCCTTCGTGACCAGTACTGCTTCACTTAGCCATGCTGCTAAGCCTATACCTCTATTATATATAGAGTACGTCCGTTGCCCTCCCGCTGTAGTGAGCGTGGAGGGCGACGGACGTCGTGGGAAATGCGCCTTAGATAGCGCTATGGCAGGATCGGGCAGACGGAGTCGACGATACCGTCGGCGAGCCCCTTCGTTGGGACGATGATCTCCGTGGCTTCGGTGATAGAGGCGACTAAGAGGAAGATGTCTGCCGCAGGGACGATGACCTCAGCACGGTCGGGCTTGAGGCGGAAGAGCTGCATACGCTGCTCGGGGGTGTACTGTCGGAGCTCATCGGCGACACGCTGGAGGCTCTCGACAGGGAGGCTGTTTACGTTGGCACGCTCCGAAGGGGCGCCGAGGCGAAGGAGCTTATTGATATTCCCCCCTGTACCGACAAGGCGTAGGGTGCCATAGGTAGAGCGCAGGGTGCGCACGTAGTCACCGAAGGAGTTGCGCTCTTCGTCACGCACCTTGCCGCTGAGCTGTCGGATCGTACCAATATCAAAGGAGCGAGACTCGATGAGCTCGGCACCACGTACGAGGTTGAGCTCCGTACTACCCCCACCGACGTCGACGTAGAGGAAGGTATCCTCGGTCTGGGTGGCCAGCGAACGGATGAGGTCGGAAGAGATGAGGCGAGCTTCCTCTCTACCATCGATGATCTCGATACGGATGTCGGTCTTCTCGTAGATCTTCTCCACGAGCTCGGCGCCATTCTCGGCATCACGCATAGCAGAGGTGGCGCAGGCACGGAAGGCAGAGACTTCGTAGATCTCCATCAGCTCGCGGTAGGCCTTCATGAGGCTGACGAGCTGCTTGCCCTTCTTCTTCGATATGCGCCCATCGACGAAGGCATCTTCACCGAGGCGTAGGGGGACGCGTACCAGCTGGACCTTGGAGAGTGGCTCGGCACTCCCAGGCTCGTTGAGGCACTTGATGAGGAGGCGGACGGCATTGGAGCCAATGTCGATACCGGCGTAGTGAGACTTACCCATTATTCTCTTTGTTCTTCTTTGCTTCGTAGTACTTGTATAGTGCTTGCTGGGAGTTGAAGGGGGCTTCATCGGGACCCAAGTCATCGCGACGTGGGCGCACGGCTTCCCCTTGGACGTAGTAGCCCTGCTCGGTATCTCTCAGCCCTGCTGAGATGATGAAGTCCAGCTCACGCTGTATGGCAGGGTCGTAGACGGGAGTCATGACTTCGATGCGGCGGTCGAGGTTGCGCGTCATCCAGTCGGTCGAGCCGATGTAGTACTTCGGCTCTCCACCTCCACCGAAGACGTAGATGCGGGAGTGCTCGAGGTAGCGTGAGATGATCGCATTGATGAAGAGCCCTTCGCTATAGCCTGGTACACCAGGTAGGAGGGAGCAGTTGCCTCTCAGGCAGAGCTCGACACGTACACCAGCCGTCACGGCTTCGTAGAGCTTGGCTACCATCTTCTCATCGACGATGTGATTGAGCTTGAGGCGTATGTAGGCCTCCTGTCCAGCTCGAGCCAAGCGGATCTCCTTATTAATAAGGTTGTAGAGTGGCTGGCGCATATCGTTGGGTGCGACCAGCAGGTGATGGAAGTGCGGGGCGATGAAGGGGCGCTCGATGAAGTCGAAGACCTGCATCACGTCGTGTACGATGCCCTTGTGCGCAGTCATCAGCATGAGGTCGGTATAGAGTCGAGCGGTACCCTCGTGGAGGTTGCCCGAGCCGATGCAGGCGATGCCCCCATGCTTGGTGCGGATGTAGACGAGCTTCGAGTGGACCTTCAGCTTCTCATGACCGAGGACAACGTTGATACCGAAGTCCTGCATCTTCTTCCCCCAGTTGATATTCGACTGCTCGTCGAAGCGTGCTAAGAGCTCGACGACGGCGGTGACGCGCTTGCCGTTCTGCGCTGCTGTGGTCAGCGCCTTGACGACCTTGGAGTTCTGCGCCACGCGGTAGAGGGAGATGCGTATCTCGGTGACCTCCTCGCTGATCGCGGCTTCTTGCAGGAGGCGGAGGAAGTGATCGAAGCTGTAATAGGGGAAGTGCAGGCAGCGGTCTTGGTGCATGATCTGGTGGATCATGCTCTGCGTGTAGTGGAACTCATTCATCTGCAGCGGGGGCTGCTTGGGGAAGCGAAGTCCCTTGCGTCCGCAGTCAGGCAGATCCATCAGGTCACGCATATTGTGGTAGCGTCCTCCGCCGATACGTGTGTCGCGGAAGTTGAGCTCCGCCATAGCGCTGAGCTTGCGCAGGATCTCAGGTGAGAGGGCTTGGTCGTAGACGACGCGCACGGTCTCCCCACGCTTACGGCGCTTGACACCACGGGAGACCTTCTCGATGACACTTGAGCGGAGGTCTTGCTCGATCTCGAACTCAGCGTCCTTGGTGAACTTGAACGTATAGGCCTCGTACTGCACGTACTCCCGCCCGATGAAGATGTAGGGGAGGCAGTAGCGGATGACGTCGTCAAGGAACATCAGGTAGCTCTCGCCTCCCTCGTCTCGCAGACGGAAGAAGCGCCCAAGCTCGCGCACGGGTACCTCCAGTAGCGCCACCTCGTGCCCCGTCTCAGGCTCATCTTGATCGTGCCATAGGACGACTGCCAGATAGAGCGACTCCTTGAGGTGCTGCTCGGGGCTGAAGGTCGGGCTATTGATGAAGATCGGGTTGGTGAAGCCATTGATCTTGTCCATGAAGAAGGACAAGACTTCCTCCTCTTGGCTGCTGGTGAGCTCCCGCTCATTGATGATATGGATGTGGGCAGCCTTGAGCTCGCGTACCAGCTGAGCGAAGGTCTCGTCGAAGAGCTGGGAGTACTCTCTATTGAGTCGGAGGATAGTGCGGAGGGTCTCCTTCGCTTTCTTACGCTCGGCTGAGGGGAGCTCTTCCGCAGAGTCGATGAGGCGACGCAGTGAGGCGACGCGCACACGGAAGAATTCATCCAGATTGTTGGAGTAGATGCCGAGGTAGTTGAAGCGCTCCAGGAGGGGGAGATCGGGGCGCATGGCCTCTAAGAGGATGCGCTTATTGAAGTACATCCAGCTCGTGTCACGCTCGATATAGGGCATGGGCCCGCGGTGCTGACGTTGCTGCATAGAGTCTGTTAAGGGGGAGGATATATGGGCTAAAGGGCGCTACCGTCGAAGCCGAAGGGCAGTAGGTAGCGGCAGTCCTCGAGGAGAATAGTCTTCTCCTCACCCATCAGAAGTATGGGGAAGGGGTGGAAGCGCGTGGCGGTCTCCATGATCACCTGACGGCAGCTACCGCAGGGCGAGATGAAGGGCACACGGCCAGCGCTGTTGATAGCGACGATAGCGAGGCGCTCGACAGCGACGTCGGGCCACTGGGCACCAGCCCAGAAGAGTGCTGTACGCTCGGCGCAAGTCCCCGAAGGGTAGGCGGCATTCTCTTGGTTAGAGCCCGTGATGATCTCGCCATTAGCGAGTAGGACGGCGGCGCCGACGTGGAAGCGACTATAGGGGGCGTAGGCTTTTCGAGCGACTTCGAGTGCACGCTCCTCCAGCTGACGATCTTGCTCAGAGAGCTCGGAGCGGTCGAGCGTCTTATAGGGAATAGTAAATGTTTGCTCCATGTGCGTATGCTATACGGATGTGATGAGGGTGGGGGGACTCCCCAGCGCCTCTATAGCGAATGTACGAAAAAGTGAGGAATGCCTGCCGCAGAGGATGCAGGTGAAGTCCCTCAGATAAATCCCTTACTTGGAGGAATCTTGTGTCGTAGCTGTAAGCGCCTTGCGGATCTTGGCAGTGAATTCGTGGTTCTTCCAGCCCCAGCGTGGGGCTAAGAGTAGGGCAGGCGGGGACTGCGAGACGAAGCGCTCCAGCACGATGTCGGGGCGGAGACGATGCACGAAGTCCACGATGAGGTCGATATACTCCTCCTCGGTGAAGAGGTGGAAGTCCGAGGGATCACGCTGATACTCGCCTGCCATGATCGTCCCACGGATGATCTGTAGCTGGTGGATCTTGAGCGTAGTGATGGGGAGCTGCGAGAGGCGGTCGGCATGCTGGAGCATCTCTTCGCGACTCTCACCTGGGAGACCGAGGATGAGATGTGCTCCGACGAGGATGCCTGCAGCGTGGGTGCGCTCAATCGTCTCAACGCTGGTCTGATAGCTGTGACCACGCTGGATACGCTCAAGACTGCGGTCGCACGTACTCTCTACACCGTACTCCACGAGGAGGAAGGTGCGCTTCGAGAGCTCCTTGAGGTAGTCGAGTAGGGGCTGGGGCATGCAGTCAGGGCGCGTGCCGATGATGAGCCCGACGACGTCTTCATGACGGAGTGCCTCCTCGTACTTCGCGATGCAGTCCTCCACTTCCCCATAGGTATTGGTGTAGGACTGGAAGTAAGCGAGGTACTTCATCTCGGGGTACTTCCTGCGGAAGAAGGCGATCCCTTCATTGATCTGCTCGGTGATGCTCTTGAGCTTCGTCGCATAGTTTGGGCTGAAGCTCTTATTGTTGCAGTAGGTACAGCCTCCCTTGCCCATAGATCCATCGCGGGTGGGGCAGGAGAAGCCCGCCGTGAGCGTGATCTTCTGCACCTTCTGTCCAGGGAAATGGCGCTGGAGGAAGGTGGCGAAGTCTACATAGGGGAGGGCGGGGCTTGCGGATGGCGTCATACGGTCGGAGTCTTGGCGCGCCCTATCGGCGAATGGATCCAGTCAGCATGCTCGAAGTGCTCAGCACGCTGCGTGCGGATATACTCCTCTACCGAAGCGTTGAATTCAAGCGGGAAGAGTCCCGTATGCTCCTCGCGCAGGGCGGTAAGGATATCCTCCTGTAGGTCGGTGATGGTATAGCCTTCGGGGAGTGCGGGACGGAGGTTCGTGACCTGTGAGCGTACTGAGGCGACACGTGAGCGTGCCTCTATCTTGGGGGAGACTGTCAGGATGCGCTCCAGCTCCTCGAGGTTGGCATCGAAGAGCAGGCAGATATGGTAGAGCATGCGTGAGCGGTTCACCGCCTCAGCTGCTCCACCGACCTTATAGCCATCAAGACGGAGGTCGCCACGGGGCGAGCGCTCCACGACGACACCACGCCCAGCGAGTGCTCGCTGTATGGGAGTAGGGAAGGCCTTCAGGTCAAAGCCTTGGCCCGAGTGGTCGTTCTTTATCGCCGTGAAGTTGAGATTCCCGAGGTCGTGGTAGACCGTGCCTCCGCCCGAGGTGCGGCGCAGGAGGGCGATGTCATGCTCCTCGAGGTAGTCAAGATCGAGCTCCGCCTCAGCCCACTGATAGCGCCCCATGAATACGGAGGGGCGATTCACCCACAGCATGTAGATGGTGTCCAGCGGACGGAGCTGGCGGTAGAGATAGTCCTCGAGAGCGATGTTGTAGTACGGGTCGGTCGAGGGACTGATATAGTAGTAGGCGTTGGAGGTGGCAGGAGTCGTCATCGTCATCATAGCCGAAGGCTATCCCTCCAGCGGCATCCGAGCCGTCGGAGGGATAGCCTTCTCTTATTATAATAGGTATAAGGGGCGCTGGACTAAGCGTCGATGCGAGCGTAGGTAGCATTCGCCTCGATGAACTCGCGGCGGGGAGCTACGTCGTCACCCATGAGCATGGAGAAGATCGCATCAGCCTCAGCGGCATTCTCGATGGTGATCTTGCGCAGGGTGCGGTTCTCGGGGTTCATCGTTGTTTCCCAGAGCTGCTCTTCATTCATCTCACCGAGACCCTTGTAGCGCTGTACGCGTACGCGGTTCTCATCGCCACCACCGACGCGGTCGATGAAGGCCTGACGCTGCTGCTCGGTCCAGCAGTACTCACGCTCCTTGCCTCGGGTACAGAGGTAGAGGGGAGGCGTAGCGATATACACGTAGCCGTTCTCGATGAGCGAGCGCATGTTGCGGAAGAAGAAGGTCAGGATGAGCGTGGCGATATGGCTACCGTCCACGTCAGCATCGGTCATGATGATGACCTTGTGATAGCGGAGCTTCGAGAGGTTCAGCGCCATGCTGTCCTCTTCGGTGCCGATGGTCACGCCGAGAGCCGTGTAGATATTGCGGATCTCTTCGCTCTCGAGGACCTTGTGCTGCATCGCCTTCTCTACGTTGAGGATCTTACCACGCAGTGGGAGGATCGCCTGGAACTCACGGTCACGACCCTGCTTAGCCGTACCACCTGCAGAGTCACCCTCGACGAGGAAGAGCTCAGAGAGGATGGGGTCCTTAGAGGAGCAGTCGGCGAGCTTACCAGGCAGGCCACCACCCGAGAGGGGCGACTTGCGCTGTACCATCTCACGGGCCTTACGTGCAGCCTGACGGGCCGTAGCAGCGAGGATGACCTTGTCTACGATGATCTTCGCTTCCTTGGGGTGCTCTTCGAGGTAGATCTCGAGGGCTTCGCTGACAGCGACGTCTACGGCGCCCATGACCTCGTTGTTACCGAGCTTGGTCTTCGTCTGCCCTTCGAACTGGGGTTCTGCGACCTTGATGCTCACGACGGCCGTGAGACCTTCGCGGAAGTCATCCCCCGTGATCTCTACCTTGACCTTGTCGAGGAGCTTTGAGTCGGTAGCATATTTCTTCAGCGTACGCGTCAGACCACGACGGAAGCCCGCCAGGTGCGTACCCCCTTCGATAGTGTTGATATTGTTGACGTAGCTGTACACATTCTCGTTGTACGAGGTGTTGTAGGTCATCGCGACCTCGACAGGGATACCCTGCTTCTCGGTGATGATGTGGATGACATCCTCGATGAGGTGCTCCTTGGAGCGGTCGATGTACTTGACGAACTCCTCAAGACCCTTCTCAGAGTAGTAGGTCTCGGTGAGGGCTACACCCGCTTCGTCACGCTGGCGCTCATCGGTCAGTGTGAGGGTGATACCGGCGTTGAGGAAGGCGAGCTCACGCAGACGCGTAGCCAGGATCTTGAACTGGTACTCCGTGCTGGTGAAGATCGTGTCGTCGGGCTTGAAGAGTACCGTCGTACCCGTCTTGTCTGTCGTGCCGATAGTCTGCAGCTCGGTGGTGGGGACACCACGGCTGAACTCCTGCGTGTAGATCTTGCCGTCGCGGTGGACGGTAGCCTTGAGGAGGGTAGAGAGGGCATTGACACAAGAGACACCGACCCCGTGCAGACCGCCCGAGACCTTGTAGGAGCCCTTGTCGAACTTACCCCCTGCGTGCAGGACCGTCAGTACGACCTCCAGAGCACTCTTGCCTTCCTTCTCGTGGATGTCTACGGGGATACCTCGACCGTTGTCCTGGACTTCGATGGAGTTGTCCTCGTGGATGGTGACCTTGATCTCATTGCAGTAGCCTGCCAAGGCCTCGTCGATTGAGTTGTCTACGACTTCATACACCAAGTGGTGAAGACCCTTCTCACCGATGTCACCGATGTACATCGCAGGGCGCTTACGTACGGCCTCCAGCCCTTCTAAGACTTGAATGCTACTGGCCGAGTATTCCTTCTCGTTGGTATGGTCTTGATCGAACAGCTCTTCGCTCATTGCTTATCTGTGTGATTAGTCCCCGCGGTGAGCGCATAGCGTCACGGTAGGGTATTACATTATTATATATAGGACAAAGATACGAAAAAATGCGCTCCCTTGGGTGTTATTTCGCCAGTGCTTCGGGTGGACTATTGGGGTGTCTTAATGGTCTCTGTATTGGGATGAGGTGATTTCCTCTGGATAGCAAATCCCGTCTTCCCTCAAGAAAGGTTGCTCGGCAGTAGGGATAAACCCTTAGAGCTGTAGTGCTATTCTTCTATCCACGTGCAAAGTCCTAAAATCTACGTGCATAGACGATAAGATTTTCGTGCCTGGATCTAAAATCTACGCACGTGGATTTAAGAATAGAGATACTGCTTGGGTAGAATATCTCCTTGGTTTTGAGATAATAGTGCCGGTGGCCTGTGTTTATTCCTGCGCTACTTCTGCTCCCTATTCTGTGGACTTTGCGAGAGGATGCAAAGCCAATCTCCCGGTGTGATCACTATACTCTGGGTAGATATGCACCAAAGCTGTATATTTGTCCATAGCATTCCAGCCGTGGCGGAGGACTCCCCTCTGCTGTCGGATATCTCCCCTTGGAACTACAATCTAATGAACAAGATCTACGCCGTGAGTAGCCTCGCAGCTGCTCTAACCCTCGCCTTGCCCAGCCCAGTGACTGGTCAGCGACTCCTCCCCGGCTATCGCTATGATCACTCGACCGCCCCGACGGGCAAGGAGTGGCAAAGCCCAGCCGACTATGCTCTTGGCAAGGAGCAACCCCACGCTTACTTCTTCTCTTTCGCCCCGAAGGATC
>ERZ773207.152-NODE-152-length-25012-cov-9.586248_pt1 | contig 25012 bp, 23 predicted proteins | sample MGYA00580997_ERZ773207 | MGnify/ENA primary metagenome ERZ773207 (study PRJEB29015, sample SAMEA2738170) | human oral metagenome | biome: human oral; feature: human-associated habitat; material: saliva | place: China | collected 2239 ... | reverse complement strand
CCACAACCAATATGGCCACAATCAAAGCCACTAAACCACGCTGACGACCAGTCACTACTTTTCACCACCTAGTACCAGTTATTTTGTTGCCAAAAATCCCAAGCCTCGCATGGGCTACCGTAGCGTTCCTTGATATAGCCCAGGCCCCACTTAATTTGCGTTACCGCGTTGGTGCGCCAATCGGGGGCAATCGAGCCCATCTTGTCGGCTGGTAAAGACTGAGGAATTCCATACGCACCCGAGCCAGGGTTTTCAGCCGCGTAATCCCAGGCAGACTCTTTAGTCCACATGATTTCAAGGCACTGGTATTGGCCCTCATCCCACCCATAGGCGGGCAGCATTGATTTAGCAGCCGCTTTAGCCGCCTCAGGTGGTAAAGGCCCGCCCGCACCCTTATAGCCCCCGCCGGGATCAACAATCGAGGAGCCACCAATCTTTTTGATTTTCACCTTTGAGTGGGGGTTGTGCTTGATAGTGGCCTGGCCAGTAGACACTAGTTGGCTTAGCTCGCTAGCGGTGTAATTCGTTATGAAGTACTCGTTAGTGCCATAGTTTTCAACGGTGATAGAGCCGTTAACCAGTACCTGGCCTATATAGGCCACGTGACCAAACTCTGCGCTCCAACGCCCGCCCTGAGAGCCGGGTTGGAACGAAATAATGTCGCCAGGGCTGGGTTTATCAGTTGTAACCCAGCCAGGCAGGGCCGTGGGCAGGGCCCACTGGTAACCGTGCCCGCCGCTAGGAGTCGTGTTGTGATTGTTGTAAGTCCAAGGCTCGTGTAACACCCCGGCATCACGGTTAACACGCCAAATCACGAAGTCTGTGCAGTTACCAAAATAGTAGCCAGTAGCCCAGTTAGCCGTGTTATATTCTCGGTCTTTGTACGGGTAATCATTACCCATACCTTCAGCCACCACACCCGCAACGGCCACACTAGATTGCTGTTTTTGAGCCTTAGCTTCTTCTTCGCCAGTAAGCCAAGCGGGTAAAAAGCTGGAAATCAGCGATAAAACCAGCATCACCAGCAACAGGGCGATACAGATCGCGGCGACTACACCCGAAATTTTCCCGACAATCAACCCAATGATTTTTGAGATAATCCCAGAAACACTTCTAGCGCCCCAGTTAACTATGCGCCTGGCTACGCGCCTAGGCGCGGTTTTACCGGTAGCTAGTTCCTTGTAAACCTTACGGCGGGCTTGACGTTTAGAGCGGGCCCCAACCACGCGGCTAGCCAGGTTGTTAACCTGGGTTTTAGTGGGCTGCCTGAGCGTGCGGCGAGCCATATTGTTAACTTTGCCGTCAACTTTAGCGCCTACCTTTTTACCGACAGTGTTCCCAGTGCGCCCACCTAGGCTAGTCGCGTTTTGCAGGCTGGTTTTAACCGCGCGACCTTGGCTATCAGCCATGGTTTCGTTACTGTTGGTGCCGCCAGCGGCCCTGATTTGCTGTTTAACCACGTCACCAGCGGTTTTACCCACCAGGTCAACAACCGAGGAGCTGACTTTAGCCCCCAGCTTATAGGTTTTACCCAGTACACTAGAACGGCGAGTATCAACCCGGATGTCACTAAATTTATCCGAGTCAATAATCTCTCTATCAGAACTTCTGAAATCCATCTAGAACACCTCACCAAACTTTGTGGTGTAAAGCTGGTAAAGCTTGGTTGAAGTAGGAATACGCGAGTCAAACGGCACCATGGCCACACCCATCTTCAACAACCCACAGCCAGGCCCAACATTTTGGAAATAGCTACGGTGTTTATCCGACCAGTGGAACAAAGACTGTAACGTAGAAGCATCAGTCGCAGTCTGGTTAAGCAAAACCAGACTGTCAGAGTTAGCCAACATAAGCCGGGCACGCTCACTAATCAGCAGCTCTTCAATATTTTGAGTCAACCCGGTTGGCATCAGCCCGTACTTACGTGCACGCTTCCAAATCATCTGGCAATACGCGCCCGCGTACTCGTTAGAAAACAGCAGGTGGAACTCGTCAATATAAAGCCAGGTACGCTTACCCAAGCTACGGTTAGCCTGTACCTGAGCCCAAATCTGCTCCAAAACCACCAACATACCAAACGTTTTCATATCCGACCCAAGCCGGGCGATATCGTAAACGATCACGCGGTTAGACGTATCAACGTTGGTTTGTTGGGAGAAACCAGAAAACGAACCAGAAGCGTAAAGCTCTAGGGCGGTAGCGATCGCTTTAGCCTCGTCTTCAGGCTGAGCGTTTAACTCTTCAAACAAGGTGTTAAGTGTGGGAGGAAGCGCCCGCTTATCTTGCAAGAAATGCCCGTAAATGCGTGTCACGCACCGGTCAATGATCGAGCGTTGAACCGGGGTCAGGCCACCAGCCCCACCAATAAGTACCTCGCACAAAGACAAAATGAACTCGGCTTTAAGCTTGATTGGGCTACCATCATCGGCGTTGGCGTCACGGTCCATGTGCAGCGGGTTGATACAGGCAGTAGAACCCGCGCTAATCTCGATACGCGTGGCCCCCATAGCATCACCCAAAGCCACATACTCTTTTTCTGGGTCAACAATGATGATGTCATCATCTGTGCCAAGGAAAGTTTGGAAAGCTTCACCCTTACCAAACTGGCTCTTACCGGCACCAGTAGTACCCAGGATGAAAGCGTTACCGTTCATGGTGGCAGTTCTAGAACCCACCACCAGGTTTTTAGAGATCGCGTTAACCCCATAGAACCGCCCGCCAGGCTGCAACAGCTCTTGGGTAGTAAACGGCACCATCACGGCCACGGTAGCAGTGGTCAGGGTCCTGAAAATCGGTAACCTACACACCCCTAGGGGAAGGACTGCGTTAAGTCCATCTTCTTGCATGTATTTCAAGGTTTCAAAGCCGCAAGATTGTTTACGGCCCGCAGCGCGTACCTGTTCAACAGCCTCGGCTAGCTCTTCACGATTCTTGCCTGAAACACCAATAACGATCGTGGTGGTAAACAGTTTTTCGTTACTAGACTCAAGCTGTTCACGCAGTTCCAGGGCCTCTTGACGGGAAGCAACCAGTTCGTGAGGAATAGATTCCTCACCATTACCCTGCTTACGGGCTTTACGTAGCTCGTTGCTACGCTGCATCTCCATTTCAGCGATCTGGCGTTTAACCAGGTCCAGGCCCTCGGCATGGTCAAGCGGGCGGAAATGTACCGCCAGGGCCAGCTCACAAGTCAGCTCGCTAAGATCTTTCATTAACCGGTCTGACAGCCAAGCAGGCAGGTCACGTAAAACCAGGGTCTGATAGTAAGAATCGTGTTCGTTAGAAAACGTGATCGTGGCAGGGTTTTCCCGAAAATCAATAGCCCAGGGACTGACCACGTCTTTAGTGGTCAAAGTAGAACCAATCAGGTCGTTATAGGTGAAACGGAAAGGCTGGTCAGGGCGCAAAATATCATGCAACAACCTGACGCGTTCTTCACCGCTAACCCGCTCAGCCCTGCAACCACCAACTGAACGTAACTGGGCTATGCTTTCCGTAGCCACACGCGCCAAAACTGAAGTCGCATGCTCAAAATCATCAGCCTCAACCGTGATAGTCACATACTTATCAGTGACCGTGTTGTTACGCCCCGCAGCCAGACGCGCGTTAATCAGGTCGTTATACTCCCACCGGTATACGTCACGTCCATCACCACGAGGTGAAAGCGAGACAGCTTTACTAAGCGTTTCACGGTCAAGGTGGCGGTTAACTACCGTTAACTGTACTGACTGGCCAGCATCAAAAGAGTTAATGAACTGGGCGTACTGTTCAATAATGCCCTGCTGGTCATCCTCAGGGGCTAGCTGGTAGTCAATGTCTTCCAGTTTTAACGTAACCGAGTAATGACCATCCCCTAGTACGCAAATACCAGTGTCAGTCATAGCCTCATACTGGAGGGCTTTTTGAGCCGTGTTACGTTTAACACGCGAAACGTCCTTCTCGCTACGCTTGCGTTTACCGGTCAAGTTCGAGGCTTCTGATGACGGAACGTTTTGGCGGTTTTTGTTTGCGAAGAACATCCGCTGACCTTTCTGACGCGATCTCAGTAGAAAGCTGAGGGTCTTGCGCGTACACGCGCAGTTGTGGATTCCAGTTAAAACGCCACACATAACCCGCGTAACGCTCAAACGGTAAACCTTTAGGCCTGATCCACCCAACAGCCACAAAAGGCATAGTTAAAAGCGCAGTTAGCCACGAACCAAGTGACTCCTGGCCAATCAAATAACAAGCAGCGTAAACACTACTAACAACCACAAGGCCGCTAGCGGCGCAAGCTAGCTGACGCCAGCTCATGCCAAGCATTACTTTTGATTGGTATGCGGTGATTTCCCGGTAGACCTTGATTTCAAGGGCCATAATTTTTATGACAACGTGATAGTGCTAAACAGCTGGGCTGCTGCCACGATCAAGCCGCCACCAACAGCCTGCCAAACACCAGACTGGATTTGGGGGCCCTGGTGGTCACGCAGACCGCCAGCCAGGGTGATAACACCCCACACAGTCCATAGGCCACCACCGATGGTTGCGAACTTAACGAAAAGACTCAGGGCCTGAGTCAAAATAGCGGTACCACCAGTAGGGGCAGGATCGGCAGCAAGAATCAGATCAGCAATCATTTCAATCTCCTTGATAAATCAACAGCACTAACCATCCGGTTGGGTGATTAGTAACTCAATTATAGCACGTATATGCGTATATACGCATATACGTATGGTTTCCTCTAAGCCCGCGTTAGCGGGCAGGAATGGGGAACTTTTGGGTTTAAATGGGGGTTATTTTTTGCCCATCCATTTAGCCGCGGCCCTCTCAGGGCGCGGCAGGCGCTTACGTCCCAGGGGTGAGGGTGAAGGGTAGAGCATCAAACCCTTGTCAGTTTCAGTGAAAACCGCTTCAGGATACACCAGTAAAATCAAGACAAGTTTAGAATTAAACGATTGCTTGAATTTACGTTTGCTGACCGTCTGGCTGCCGAATTGGGCTTGGAGCGCTTCCCAGGGCACCAGGGTTGGGCGGCGAGCTACGAAGAGCCGGTAGCTCAGCCACATATAGATATCCATGGCGAGAGGGCCCCCTCTCTCCGAGAGGAGTTTTAGGGCGCGCATGTCTGTCGGGATTTTTGCGGTTAAAACCGACTGTACAAATGCGTTCGATAAGCGGACGTTGTTGCCCCAAAGTGCCTGCTGGCCTTCGGTTTCGTCATAATCCCACCAAAGTTCATGGGATTGTGATACAGGCATACGATACATACGCTGACGCCTATCACCCAGTAGGCTTTTACCCCGATCCTCACTAAAGAGAATATCGGCGCCAAACAAGCGCCGCGCCTGCTCACGCATCAAGTTTCCAGACCTCCCCCCATACGGGATATGTAAAAACTTGAAAAAATCTCGCATAGAATCGCCCAGCTCAACCGTGAGCGATCCATCAGACTCCAAATCAGCCTCCCTCAAAACCACTTGGGTGGAAAGCCAAGGCAAAATCAGGCGAGGGTATTTCCCATACGGGAAAGCAGGGATCGGCTGGCCATCATCACCGATATCCAACAGCGGGTTCAGCTGGAGGCGCATAGGCCCGTTCTGGCGGACCCAGGTAATAGCCCCATTATTTCCAGGGTCACGATACGGTAAAGACAACTGAGTAAAAATGCGTGAACAAAACCCAACAGATTCAGTCTCTTCAGCATCCTCACGCAGCTTCATCATTTCGTCTACCCAGGCGGCAGATTTAGAGGCAGATTTAAAGTTGCCTACATTTGTCACTATCGCCCGCTTCAGGTCTACAGCAGGACTATCAGGCCCAGCATCGGGCCCGTCGTGAGGTAAGATAGCCACGGCTACCGACCCCCTTCCTGTACAAGGGTTTTGGTACGCAAGCGCCGCTTTTGGAGTTGCTAGCTCCAGGGCGGCGCGCTTTTTTGTGCGCACCACTTACAGACCCCAGCCTAGCACCATACATATGGACCTGTAACAGGTTAACGTCACCAAAAAACGTAGGCAACTTTTTCACCCTAAACTATTGACATTTTAGGCGAAATATGATTACGACGCTTTTAGGTGGATTGTGTACAAAAACCGTCAAAACTGCCGTCAGGGTGGGGACTTTAGGTACGTTTTCGGGTATCCGAAAAATCAGGGTGGGGACTTTAGGTACGCCCCCTATTTTTCGTTGATTTCGCGCGGTTTTACCTGTGGAAAACCCAACCAAGGAGGGACCCGATTTTTAGAGGGGGGTGGGGACTTTAGGTACGCTAGGTGGGGACTTTAGGTACGCTCAGCACCCACTTTCCCCTACTGCCATAAGGCAAAAGTAGGTGCTGCCAGAACTATATACCAGAGGTTTACTAGCCATAGTGGGGCCTGTGGATTCTGTGAATCTGTGGAAAACCAGTTTTTGGAAGGGCTCACCTCCCTATGGACTGCGCTAGCGCGCAGACTGCTTTTTTGGTTCGCTAGCATTTTTATCGGCTTGCGCCGCTAAAAACCGCGAACCAACCCACCTGACAGCTGCTAAACTCGCTAATGGGGCTAGGCCCCCCTCCCACGTAAGTTGGTAGCTGCTCTTATTCCCCACGCAAGTGGGGTTGAAACTGTGTGATGCGCTAGATCGCTGTTTTCCCCGCTTGCGCGGGGATCACCCATGCAGGGTTAGTTAGCTGCTTGTAAGTAGCTGACTAAAATTCGCAGCAAACCGCTTACGTGGGTTTTTTAATGGGGCTCTGCCCCACACCCCGCCGGGACTCTGTCCCGGACCCTGGCAAGGAGTAAAACCCCTTGCATCCCAACTGATGGGGGGCTAGCGATAGCCCCCCAAACCCCCTATCGGGGCAACAACAAGCAAGCTTGTCGTTGCATCAAAGCCCTTGTCTCACCAATGCCGGTACCCAAGGGAAAGTCACTAGCTGGAAACTTTTCACCCTCACCTATAGCGGTGGTTAAGAATCTATGTCTGGTTAAAGGGCGAAAACAGCGACACAAAAAGCCTGATATACCCGGAATTTGGCCCCTGGGAGCCTCTAGGAGCCAGTTTTAACCCCTAACCTCACCTCACCCTAGGGCAAGGTTTTTTAAGGCCATATAGGAGCCAGGGAGAAGTTGGGAGGCAACCTCGCCAATAATGTGGCCTAGTTAACAGTATCTTTATTGTCCTAGAGCCCTCAAGGGTAGACACACTACGGAAAAATACATATAATTATGTACATCAGGAAGTCACAAGGACAAGCCTGAAACACCTGAAAGGTGCGAGTCATGAGCGACGTCAACGTTTACACCAGCGAAACCGGTGACCTGGCGGTAGCCGCCCCCTACGACCGTGGTTTTATCAGCGGGGCCCACAAGCTGCGTGGTCGGTGGGACAGCACTAACCGCGCTTGGTTGTTCGACCACTGCAACCAGGAGGCTGTAGAAGAGCTGCTGCGTGAGGTTTTCGGCTACGTCCCCAACATCAGCGGCGAGGTAGCAACCGTGCGCATCCGTTTAAACTCGCGCAACGCTGGCGGCAAGATTTTGCGCTTTGCAGGTGAAGAGATTTGCCGGCGCTCCAGCCGCGATTACGTGAGCCTCGCAATCAACGTTGAGGTAGTAGAGGGCAAATTTCCCAAGCGCGGCGGTTCAATCCGCTTTCCCCGCCTGATCGACGACGACAGCATTGTTACCTTACAGGTAGCTGATGTGCCGGTAGAGGCGCTGGAAAACGAAACCGCTATCGCCTGGGAAAAGGTCGAATAAACCCCACACCTACCCCCTGCCACCCGGGCAGGGGGTAGGGTAAAATTAGTGACGTTAAGCTTTCCAGTTGGGAATCAGTCAAAACCCCTTCCCTGAAGGGGGCCTGTGGTGCCCACGGGTACCAATCTTAGGAAAGCTTACATACGACCCCACCCCCGCTAATGCGGGGGTGGGTTTTTTAATGGTTAAAAGACCCCCAAAAAATAATGTGTCCTAGATCATAGCGGGTTTTATAGAATTAATTTCTTTGAGGGTAGACACATCACCTAAAGCGGCATATAATTATGTATATCAGGAAGCCACAAGGGCAGGCCTGAAACACCCGGAAGGAGTAGAACAATGGCGGGCTACGACTGGAGTAAAGGCAAGTCTAACAATGCTGTTTGGGCTGAAGAAGAGGAGGGGATGCGGACCAAGTCAAAAATTACTGCCAAGTGGTTGAGTGAAGGCGGCATCACCGAAGAGGTAGGGTTCGTTAAATTCTTGATCAGGGTTGGCCACATAGAGGCGACCGAGTTTCATCACACCAGCAAGTATTTTAACGAGACTGCTTACTACTCCACAGAAGATATTGCTGATCAGCTAGAAAATTTAAATCCGATTTGGCGAGAAATATACGCAGACCCGAAATTACGCAATTCAAGTAATCGCGATATTAAAAGAGCTTTTGCACTTAAATATTCTGGCAAACAATGGGACCCCTTCGATGGTGATGTTTTTGATGTGCGTCGAGGCGTTGTACTTGCTTGGCCAGATAGTCAGATGATTGTAGACGCTACTATTACAATTGAGTGGCCTGGTGGCCAGATAATCGCCAAAAACATTTATGAAGCCGAGTCGCAAATCCGCAGCCTACAAGCCTTTGGGTCTTACCCTATGTGGACCTGGACCGATAGCTGGAAACCGCCGGAGGATGAATATAACAAATTTTATGGTGTTTCTGGCTGGCAGCGCTTCGATAACGCATATGTTCACCAGCCCTTAAAAGATGGTTATTTTGCGTGGTTGCCGGTCACCAGTGTTCGCGATTTACGTGAATATCTCGTGTGGTCACTAAACGGCGCGATTGAGCTGTCAGACGTCAAGGTTACCATTGACGGCGATTTTGAGCCTGGTGAGCGTTAAGCCAACTGGCTAGGCTAGGGGCCCCACCGCGTGGGGCCCCTAGAGACTTAAAGAGAAGGAAGGGATAACATGGCAAAAGTTCCCACATATGAGGGTTTGAACATATTGATCAGGCGTAAAGCTGTGGGCTTGAGTCAAAAAGAGTTGGCAGACTTGCTTGGTGTCGATCAGCCTATTATATCCAGGTGGGAGGCAGGCGGACGTATTCCGCGCAGCTATGAAGAAATGACTGAAACCTTTGATGAGTGTGAAAATAGGTTGCTAGAGGTTGTGGATAGCTTAATTAGCCTAGCTGAAGCATCTGACTCCTTGGAGGTAGCCTACCCCATGTATATCAAACAGGCTGATTATCGCGATCGGTGCGTTTATGCCCAGAAATTGCCTTATCTGGGGATGTATCAGCAGGCGGTAGCGTATGCGTCCATGATCGTTCGCGAAGGCGGGCAAAAATCTTGTGTTGAGCTAGCCTAGCGCCCCGTTGTCTACTACACCCCCAGGCAGTAGCATGTTTGGTGTCATATATCCCAGCTGGGATTGAATCAAAACCCTTTATAAGGGCCCCTATGGCACCCACGGGGCGCCGAATATGGGATAGCTGACCTAGTAAACAAAGATCACCCCCGCGCTAGCGCGGGGGTGATCTTTCTTTAGAAGAAAGCCTACAACCTCACGTAAATCAGGCTAACAAGTAAGCGAGCTTTACTTGAATATGCGTGGGAAACACTATATACTTACATGCAAGCAAGCTTTACATAAAGCTTTAGTTTTCGTGGTGAAGGGGTTTAACTTTCATGACTGTTGTAGCGGTTGTAAATACGAAGGGTGGGGTTGGTAAAACTACCTCGTCTATCTATCTGGCTATGGCTGCTGCGCGTGAAGGGTTGCGCGTGAGGGTGATTGATATGGATATGCAGGGCACGGCTTCAGATTGGTTTTTCCTGGCTAAAGAGGATGGGCAGGGGTTGCCGTTTGAGGTGCAGACCATGAACGTGGCTGCCCTAAGTCGAGGCCTGGCAGACAAGGGGGTTGATGTGGCGTTTATTGATACCCCACCTGGCCAGGGGGCAATTATTGATGCAGCCATTGACGCGGCCAACTTCGTGGTTGTGGCTTCAGGTGTGGGGGGCGCGGACATGTGGCGCACCGTGGCCACAAGCGAGGTCATGGGAGATATCCCCTGGCGCGTACTTGTGGTTAGGGCTGAAAAAAACACTGTGGCTTTACGTGAAACTCTCGCCTACCTAGACGAGTCCAGCGTTCCCAGGTTTGCTAGCGTGATCCCTACCCGTCAAGAAATCGTTAGGGCCCCAGGCACCACCCCAACCAACTTGCATGGGTATGAGGATGTTTGGGACGAGCTGAAAGGCGAACTGAAATGAAAATGAATGCCCCTAAAAGGACTCGCAGCATAGCGGAAACTTTTCATGACGAGCCTAAAGCTGGCACGCCTGAGAAAAGGGCAGAAAAAGCGAAAATCGTGATGCTTAACGTGCGCGTTTCCAGCGATTTTCGCGACGCCGTAAAGCTATGGTCCACAGCCCACAACACTAACGTTACACAAGTGGTGTTAGACGCGCTAAAGGCTTATACGGGTATTGATCCGGGGGACCCAGAAGTGCTAGCGAAAACACAGGTACACGCGGCTGACATTTTAAAGGTTCGCGCACAAAAGTAGACAAACTGGCTGGTAGAAAACATACAGTTTCTACCAGCCAGTTTTCTAGGTAAGCTAAGCACAGACGGGACCCATAAAGCATGAAAACATGCTTTATAGATTTACATAAGGCTTTGGTTTAGCCTTTAAACACGCTGCTAGCTTGATAGCTATCTAGCGAGATAGCTTTTTAGATGGGCGGGGTGGCTTGCCAGGTTTGGCGCGCGTAGGTTTCTGTATTTTTTGTAGGCTGTCAATAATTTGTTGACGCCCAATTTTAGTGCGCGCGGGTTGAGTAACTTTAGTGACGTGCATTAGTCCATCAGGTGAGCGCTGACCTTTTTCAACTAGCATTGGTGGTTCACCTAGAATTTTGGCTTCAAATCCACGATACACCCCAATAGGACAAGGCTTATCGCTTAGTAGACTTTGGTAAACCAGGTCTGGTTTAGGGGTTCCATCAGCCGTATAGATTCCCTCTACCACTTCCGTTGGTACTCTACGCGCGGTTTTACCCTCAAGCCATGACCTGGCGTATCGGGAGTAGGTTGAGGCTATAGAAAATTCGCGCGAGGCACTGATTTTAACTGCGCTGATCGAAAAACCATTGTCTTTTAAAAGGTTTACATATTCTCTGACCGATACTTCTTTAGCCCCAACTTGGTCGATAATGACGTTATAGTTGTTTTTAATGGCTAGCCTGGTTAGATTGTCTGCAATCAGTGAGGATTCGGCGTGTACTAGGCTAGAAAAGTCTAGGTCAGAGAAGGCCTCACCGCCCGCTTCGCGCTGGTGAATAGCCTGCGATTTGATGAACGAGTCTAGCGTTCCATCTTTGCGGGCCTGGTCTATGAGTAGGCTTTTAATTTCGTCCGCATCGATTACGACAAAGTCGCTGCGGTCAAGGCCGTTTGTGATTTGGTTGTCTTGGCTTGCAAAAATTGTATGCAAACTGGTTGATTTACCAGACCCTGGAGGCCCTGCCAGCAAGATCGCTGTAGGGGTTTGCCTGGCAGGCTGGTAGCCTGCAAGCAAAGTTTCATATATGCAAAAGTGTAGATCTTTCCTGCTCTCAGTTGTAATAAGCGCACCTTGAGTGTGTTTAAACCATGCAGGGTTATTTATGGTAGCTGTTGGCGCGTTGGTGCTTAATTCTGTCTGGTACAGCTCTTGAATTAGCTTGTAATGATCTTCTACCCAGTTTAGAGACGGGGGCTTGTGATCACTCATTATTTTTTCTCAGCTTCTATGTGCTCTATGGTTTCAAGTAGTTTTCCGTACACCTCTTGGGGGAAGGTGCCCGTGAAAAGGTCCCACCAGGGGCAACCTTCCTCAGGTTTAGGGGAGGGGTCCCAGGAGTTTTCAGGTTCCACCACGACATAAATACCCATGTCGTAGTAAACGTAGAGTGTGGCCAGCTCGTTTAGGGTGATTTTGCCTGCCTTGAATGCCTCGATAGCGCGCGCAATGGTGCACACGTCCATAAAATTCACGCGGCCTAGCAGGCCAGGAAGTTGCTTGCGGATCATGTCGCCAACGGCCTGGAAGTCGATTAGCTCCATCCAGCTACGATCACCGTAGAAAATTTTTTGACGCCTGCCGGTGTAGTAGTAGCCAAAGTGGGGAAGCAGAGCGCGAAACTCTTCCTCGTCCAGGTTAGCTAGCTTGTACTCTTCGACCATTTGGGCGGTAGTTAGCAGGCGATCCAACCCAAGGCTAGCGTATGCCTTGGGGGCGTTTGTTTTAACGATTTCCTCAACCTGTTCACGCCTCATGCTTTGATCAGGGGTTAAAAACTTGTCCATTTTTGCACCTTCACTAAACAGACTGGTGGGGTGACGCGCCCCACTAGTTTCATTGTATCAGCCGCACAAACGCATGTAAAGCTAGTTTTAAGGCTTTACATAAAGCAGGTTTACGGGTTGGAATTCAAATGCTAGCACGCTTGATAGCTAACTTTAAAGCGGGCGGTGAGTGAAGGCTAGACGGTGACAGCGCAGATACAGGTGTAGCCCCGTAAGGGGCAATTCTCTCGGGGCTACATAGCCACAAAAAGTGAGTGTGCGGCTGGGGTCTAGCCTACACCGATTCGCACAAAAAGTTGGTGAAAAACGGCTAGTTGTCCATTGTGTACAACATGTGCTTTTTGATTGTTTTCGTTTATAATGTTTACATGAGCGAAACCAATGTATCCGCTGATGAGCAGCTGCTTAGCGCTCGTCAGGTAAGTGAACTTTTTCCCGGTATCGGTAGCCCGGCGACAATCAGGCGGTGGGCAAGAGAAGGCAAAATCCCGCACGTTAAATTGCCGGGGGGGAGGCGGCTTTTTCGGCGCTCTGACTTTGAACAATTGATCGCCCAGGCCCCTGATGGGGCTGAGGGCATTTAAGCTCGGGAAGGTCGCAAAGAGTGAGTGTGTATGCATCGTCTTGGGCTTGGTCTTTGGAAGAAGTGATGGGCAGTGAGGCCCTGGCGCTGTTGGCTTTGGCTGATCAGGCTAACGATCAAGGCTTTTGCTGGCCTTCACAGCAGAAATTAGCGCCTAAAGCGCGTCAATCAGTTAGTACTTTGCGGCGTTCGTTGCGCAGCTTGGAAAAAATGGGCCTGCTGACCACGATCACGCGCTCGTCAACTAGGGGGCGGCGCTCAAACGTTTACCTGCTTCACATCGGGGCCAAGCCCGATCTGTCCATGAGGTCGGCTAAAGCGGTCACCTTGAGCGAGGAGGCTGCCCAGGCTTGCCAGATGCTTGAGGAGGCCTCAAGCGCTGTTTTTGTTGCAAATAAACCAACCGGTCAAATTGACCGGTTGCCGCAACCGGTCACCTATGACCGGTTGCAACCGGTCACCAGTGACCGATTGCCATATAAAGAACCACCATTAGGAACCACCAAACCTAACCCCACCCTTCCCACGGCCCCAGCGCCCAGCCAGGCCGCTGGCATGAAGGTGGGGTCGGGTGGAAAAACTTCCACCCAAGGAACAGAGGGGACCCGAAACGTGCCCGTAGAGGGGCCTGGTGTGCCCGTAGGCGAGGTTTTACCTCGCCCGGGCTCTCGGGTACAGGGCAGGCCTGTTAAGGGCCTTAAAACGGCTGAGGCAGGCTTGAGTGAGCAAGAGCGGGCCCTGGTTGGTGCTTGCCTGCCTGCTTGGATGGCTAGCCTGGATAAGCGCGGGGCCCACAAGGTCGCTCAGGCGCTTAAAGCACGGGTTGATGCTGGTTGGCAGCCAAGCCAAATTCGTGGCCTGCTTGACGGTAATCCACCGTCTCAAGTAATTCACATGGCTTCATTGGTTTTGAATCGCTTGGAACGCAATGTGGATATTGATTGTGCCCCGGCGCGGCTTAGCGCTGAGGCTAAAAAGCGGGCTAGTGAGCGGCGTAAACAAATAATCGCCCAGCGTGAGCAAGAAGTGCCGTTGGACGCGAAAGCGCAGGCGGCTGCTAACGCGGCTAAAAAATGGGTGGCCAAGAATTATCCGGCCCTTGAGGGTATAGATGCGGCGTTAGCTGCTGTGTGCTATCAGAAAAATGCTTCTGGCGGGCAGCTTAGCGGTTTTGAGAAAAACCGTTTAGCTAAAATCGGCGTGAGGCTGCCAGTAGCCTAGAGAAGGTTTTAAACCGGCGTCTTGGAGCCAGTTGGTAAGTTGGGTGTTAAAGGGGCGGCTGTCGATGGGGAAGTTTAGCCTGGTTTAGGCATTAGCGATCTTGCCTTGTTGTTGCGCTGGTGGAAACAAATTAAAAATTTGTTTCCACCAGCTACCAGCAGCAAGCAGGTAGTGCGATATAGGGCAGTTATCGCTTTGGTAAGCGATTGAAGGGTTGGGGCCGGGCGGGGCAAGGCGCTGAAAAATGTTTTGGTTTAACGCCCCCTGCCAGTGCCTGGGGAGATGCGGGCTGCTGGGTGGGGTTTGAAAGATGTTGGGTATAAAGGATTTTTAAATAGGTTTACGGCAAAATGCGGCGCAAATTTTAAGTTCATCGTCGAGGATGAAGTTAGGATTGCCGCTAGGGCGCGGCCCCTAGGTGTTTGTGTTTTGCTTTGTCTAGGGGCGTAGTACTTTTATTTGTAGGGGCGAGGGCAGGGTTTTATTGATGGTGGCGGGTTTTGCTACACAAATCTTTTGTTTTGTGTAGAGGAGTGGCTTTAGTGAGCACCTGATCAACTTGTTGAAGTAGGGGGTACAAGATGTTCAAAAGGGTGGACTTGGGGTAGGGGTAGGTGAGATAAAAGGGGAGAAGGAGGAGGATAGCAAGCATAGCATACGATTATCAGACACCGTGTCAGAAAATCGTATGCGCTTCGCTCCCTGGGTTTCACCCAGACCCATCGGTTTTTTCAGGAAGGCGGTTTGTGTTTTGGTTGGTGAGGGTAGGGCGAGTTCTTATAATCGTCGTAGGCAGGTTTTGAAAGCTGTATATTTTGATGAATCTGAGTGGGTGCGGGCTCAAGAGATTATGGCTGGTGGGGGGTGGGGGTCTTTTTCTGATTTTGCCCGGGAAATGATTTTGAACCGCACTGTTGTAGTTAATAATCGACGGTTGGATGTGGTGGGGTTGAGGGCGGCGCTGTCACCAATCGGAAATAACATTAACCAGATTGCCCGTAAAGTTAATACTAGCAATCTGGCTAGCTTGGAGCAGCTAGAAGCGGTACGATTATTGTTAGAAAATGTTGAAGCGATAGTTGAGGCGTACGTTAGAGAGGGGGACGGGCTTGGCGATCGTGAAGATAGGTCAAATTAGATCTACTTTAGGCAAGGCGATAGATTATATCGCGGATGCCTATAAAACCGATGGCCAAACCTTGATCTCGTCTAATGCGTCTGTAACCCCTAAAGTTGATTCTATCGTGAATGCTTTTAAAGATGTTCAAGATTTAGCTGATAGTAGCCGCGTGGATGGTAAACGCCCTAGCGTGGTTGGCATTCATTTGATCCAGTCGTTTTCACCTGGTGAGGTGAGCCCACAGGAAGCCCACCAGGTGGGGATTGAATTTATTGAACGTATCAGCGGCGGCCAATATCAGTATGTGATTGCCACCCACGTGGATAGGCACCATATTCATAACCACGTTATTATGAATCCGTGTTCAAGCGTTACGCTTAAACGCTGGCGGTGCGGTAAAGGGCGACTGGCTCAGTTGCGTGAGCTTAGTGATGAGGTTTGTTTAAAGCACGGACTTAGTGTTATCGAAAAGCCGGGACGTGACGCTATAAGCCTGGGTGAGGTTTATGCCCGTACGCGTGGGGTGAGTAATAAAGAAAATCTCAGAGATGTTATTGACCAGGGGGTTTTTTATTGCCGCGATATGGGTGGGCTGCAACGGTTTTTGCGTGAGCGGGGCATTGAGGCTGTGAACCGGCGCGGCTCACTGGTGTTGCGTGATAGGCCTGATGGCAAGGGTATGCGCTCAGAGCGGCTTGGGTTGGCTTATAGCCAGGCGGCTTTAATGTCTAGGCTGGGGCGGGCGGAGCGGCAGGAGTTCGTGGTCAGGCGCGGCCAGGTAGAGAATTTAAATAGCGAGAAGCTTTTGGTTCGTGTGCCTGGCCTGGGTGATGGGGGAGCCCTGGTTGTGAGCCGCACTGACCTAGTCGATAACGGCACGTCTTTTAGGCTGTTTTTAAACGTGAATCGGTCATATCCGGTAGTGGATAAATTCGACCGTAGCGGGGGTAACGTGACTGCCAGCCAACTGCAATGGCTGCTGACCATGCCGCGTGAAGTGACTATAAACGCTCGAACTGAGCGGGCACCAGTGAGGGGGGCTAGCGCCGCCCAGCAGCGTTATTACGCCTATATTGATCGGCGGGTAGATCAGCTGCGGGCCACGTCGCGGCAGATCAGCGCGGATATTGAGCTTGGTTCTATGAGTCCTGCGCAGCTTCAGTCACATATTGAGGGCCTGAAAGCGCAGATCAGGCAGGGGCGCGCGGAGCTTACAAGTCTTATTGTTGATAAGCAAAGACGTATAGACGCCGGTCAGGGCGTGGCAGATGTAGACAGTCTGATTGACGCGAAAACCAGGCAGGTTAGCGAGACGCAAGAAAAGCTTAAGGCTGCAATCAAAGTTAAGGGTAAGCAGAAAGGTAGGACCCAAAGATGATGGCAGATGATTTCGTAGAAGCGGCGAAACAACAGTCTCAGCAGGCAGCTGAGATTATTGTTCCGGCCGTGACCGACAAGGTCAAGGCGGGGGCTGGCGCGATGATGGACATTATGAAGGGTGTGGCTTCAATGCCAGCCTCAGCACTGGCGAACCACTTCATGCATGGTAATCACCATGCCAGCCTGGCCACTTTGCAGCGCCAGATGGGTGGGGATTTGCACCCTCTTGCTATAGCTCCTGAGCTGGAGCGTTATTTGAAGGCTGATTTGCGGCGTAGGGGGGTTAATTTCTCTCTGGAAAAGGCCCCGGACGGTAACACTTACGTGCATTTTTCTGGCCGTGACGTTGATACGGTGCAGCATGGATTGAAGCAGTCGGCTGCTAGGTATGAGCGTAGAGTTGCCAAGGTTGACTCGAAGGCTTTTAAGCGTGAAGTCAAAGCGCGTAAAAAAGTAAATAAGGTCATGAACAAACAGAGTGGAAAAGTCTCTAAGAGTTTGGCAAAGTCGCAGAAAGCGGCGGTTAAGGCCACTAACGCGCAGTTCAGCGCCAATAATGCTCGTTACAAGGCTAATAAGCAGTTGGGGGTTATCGCCCAAGCGACCCCTGAAAAGCGTGCTAGGGCTATCAAAAAGTATATGCGTCTAAATGGACGGGCTAACAAGAAGCAACTTAAAGCAAACACTAAGGGAATGCAGGCGCGTAGCGCGTCTATGAATTTCTGGCAAACACAGTACCGGGCTAATGACAAGATCAGCCGGGCCCAATACAAAGCACTTACACGCATTGACCGGGTACGTAAGTGGCGTATGAGGAAGCTGAAGCAGCCGTTTAACCCGGGCTTGCCTCAGCCCATGCCTCAGCAGGGCTTGCCTCAGCAGCCCGTTCCTGGCCAACCGGTACCTGGCCAGCCGGTACCCCAGCCAGTGAATCAGCCTGTACCTGGGCAGCCTATTCCTGGCCAGCCGGTACCGCAGCAGGGCTTGCCTCAGCAGCCGTTTCCGCACAGCAGAAGCCGGGCGTCTACTTTTACAGGGCCTGGCCAGCGGGCACCCCAGCCCATGCCTCAACCGGTACCTGGCCAGCCGGTACCCCAGCCAGTGAATCAGCCAGTTCCTGGGCAGCCTGTACCTGGGCAGGGTGTTCCTGGCCAGCCCATGCCTCAGCCTATGCCGCAGGAAGGTTTACCTGGGCAGGGTGTTCCTGGCCAGCCGGTGCCTCCGCGGCCTATGCCTCAGCCGATTCCTGAGCCGGTGCCTCCGCGGCCTATGCCTCAGCCTATGCCGCAGGAAGGCTTGCCTCAGCAGGCTTTACCTCAGCCGGTGCCGCAGCAGCCGGTACCTGGGCAGGCTTGGCTTACCCCGGAGGTTCTAAGTCAAGTTCCACTCCAACCCATGCCGCAGCAGGGCTTACCTCAGCCTGTGAATCAGCCGGTACCTGGGCAGGCTGTACCTGGCCAGCAGGTACCGTTCTCACGCGGAAGCCGAGCGTCTACTTTTACAGGGCCTGGCCAGCCTAAATATTCCAAGGCGGACGTGACCAAGGGGATGGACCAGCGCAAGCAACAAATCCTTGAGGAAGCCAAAAAGGCTAAGCCTACTCGCACCCCAACCCACACTAAAGGTGCCCGCTGATGGAGCCTTATACGAAAGTGTTCCTGGCGGGCACGATCACCGGGCAAATCACTGTGCGCACCAGCCCCGATATTGCCATGTTCAAAATTGAAACAGTTTTAGGGCAAGACAGGGCAACCGAGTGGGTTCAGGCCCAAGGTGATCTAGCCAGGTTCGTGGTAGAGAAAAAATTCAAGCCAGGCGATCAGGTGCTAGTACACGGTGAGCTTGTGCAGGGAAGCGGACAGGGCGAGTTTTTCACTCTAGCCAGCCGTCTTAGTCATGATGAATCAGCTATCTGGAGGCTAGCTCATGGCGCGTAGAGTACTGGCTATTGCCCGCACTAGCAGCGACGAAACAGCAATGACGCGGCCTTTTAAAGGTTTAGCTGATGTTGAATTAATCGATGCTAGTAGCGGGCAGGCCCGCGCAGTTATCGCCAGGTACGGTATTAAAGCTCAACCAGCTTGGCTGTATCCGCTTGGTGAGAGCGTGATTGTGGCCGTGGGTAGCCCAGAGCCGATTGTGCAGCGTTTACGAGAGCAGTTAGCCCGTGAAATACCGCCACACCAAACCCAGGTTAAACCGGTTAAACCGGTTGACCAGGCTAAGCAGGCTAACCAGGCCCTGAGCATGGAGCCCAGACGCAAAATCACGCGCAAAGAGGTTCTGGCAATGATGGAAGGCCGAGCCGACCAGCTACACCCGCTCACGCAGGTAAGCAGGCTTAACCGTCGCCTGAGTATGGAACACGCACGGTCAAGGGGTAGTGAAAAATGAGTAAAGGCAAGGTTTTTTTCGCTTCTATCCTGGCTGTTTTAGCTTGGTGGTGTGCTAACAAGGTCACCTGGCAGGTGCGCACTGACCAGGAGGCGGGCCGTGACTTTTCCCAGATAATCGACCGGTTCACCCTGGATTTAACCGCCCACCCGTTACACGTCTCGTTTGCGGGGGCTGACGTGTTAGGCGGTTTGGGTGGGATAGCACTGGTGTTGCTGATAGCCCTGTACATGTATGGGGCTAGGAAGCCCACCCGACCGGGTGAAGAACAAGGTTCGGCTCGTTGGGCTAAACCAAGCGAGGGCAGGAAGTTTGCTGGTGACAGAAAAACCGACCTGCTTTTCACCCGCACCGAATCACTAAACCTTGACTCACGTAAAACCCAACGTAACCTAAATGCCCTGATTATCGGCTCTTCTGGCTCTGGTAAATCACGCTACTACGTGATGCCTAACCTAGCGCAAGCTAACACCTCGTTTTTGGTGACAGACCCTAAAGGCGAGGTACAACGAGCTATGGGGCAAGGACTTAAAGACAAGGGCTACCAGATACGTAGTCTTAACCTGATTGATTTTGACCGTAGCGACACGTTCAACCCGCTACGCTATTTCAACCCTGAGCAGGCTGAAGTTGACTGCGCGATCTTGGTGGAAAACCTGATCACAAACACGTCTGGCCAAAAACCTAGCGGCAACTCAGATTTCTGGGAGAAAGCTGAACGCGCGCTACTGACAGCGTTTGTTTCTTACATCTACTTCACTAAAGGCGCTCAAGGCACCTTGATTGACGTAGTGGATATGCTGGCTAAAATGCAGGCCTCTGAGGAAAACGAGGAGGCTATCAGCGAGATCGACGCTATCTTTAAGGCTGCCACAGAGTATCTTGAGATGTTCGATCAAAACCCTGACGAGTACGACCACGAGGCCACCGTTATGCTTAACGGCCTACGCTTTTCATGCAGTCAGTACAATATTTACACTCAGGGCGCGGGAGAAACCAAGAAAAGTATCATTATTTCCCTTGGTGTGCGTATGGCTCCCCTACATATGGCGCAGCTACGCCGTATTTTGGGCTCTGACACTATAGATGCTGACCAGGTAGGTAAACGTCGTAGCGTGATCTTCCTGGTGATCCCTGACAGTCACCAGGCCTTTAGTTTCATAGCTTCGATTTTTTACGAGCTGTTCTTTGAACGCAACATGTACCTGGCCGACCACAATCCTTCAGGTCGCCTAGAGGTGCCAGTTCAGTGTTTCATGGATGAGTTTGCGAATATCGGTAAGCTACCCTCGTTTGAACGTAAAATCGCGGTTATCCGCTCACGCGGTATTAGCACGTCGATCATTATGCAGACTTACGCGCAAGGCAAGTCACTGTACAAGGACGACTGGGAAACCATTGTCGGTAACTGTGACTCGCTACTGTTCCTTGGTGGTAACGAACCTAGCACCACAGAGTTTATTTCTAAGCGTCTAGGTAAAGAAACCATTATCAGCCAAGACACTTCCGAGCAGAAAGGCACTAATGGTTCATGGTCACGCTCGCTTAGGTCTCAGGGGCGTGAGCTTATGACACCTGACGAGATCGGGCGTCTTGACGGTGGTACTTGCCTGTACCTGCTTCGCGGTATACCACCGTTTAAATCACGTAAACTACAGGCCCCTAAAACCGGGACCTTTGAATACAAGCCTGCACCAACCTACTAAAGCCAGCGACCACAACTAACAAGTTTGGCCCCAACAATCCCCTATCTTTAAGGGTTTGTTGGGGCCAAGCGTTTTATAGGCCGCGTGCTACAGCAGCGGCGGCGTGTAGCCAGGCCGCCCGGGTGGCAGGTGCTAGCTTATCTGAACGCAGCCACTGCTCACGCATAGCCCGGTCATAAGGGATAGTAACCACCTCACGAGCGATACCAGCGAAACCGTCTACTAGTGAAGTAGCCGGGGGTTCTTCACGGTCTGCTTGTGAGATAACTACGACCGCGTTAGCTGCCAGGGCGGCGCTACGTTCATCGCGGCTGGATAGGCCCTGTAAGAGTAGGCGCCCTGCTTCTGCGTGATCGGTTCGGGTGGTTGTGGCAATAACGATCTGGTCAGCGTGGCTGACGATACGCAGCCAGAGACTGTCACCTTCATCGTTACCGGTATCCCAAATAATCATGCGGTAGTAGCGGGTTAAAACCTGCTGAATACCATCTAGTTCTTCGGGGGTTAGTTTCTGCTCGGTTGATAGTAGTAGCGGGTTTGAGCGTAGAACATCGAATTGGTCAATGGTTTGGTGGTGGGTGTAGGCGGCCACGTCACCGTTACGGGCTGAGGGGTCCATTAAGGCTTCGGTTTTGGGGACCATGTCTAAAATGGTGGCGTTGTGTGGTCCTTGCTCGGTGCGCCAGCCTAGAGTTCCGCGTGTGACGTTACCGTCTGCTGCTACAACCGAACCCGACCCTAAACGCGCGAAATTACTGGCCAAAAGAATACTGGTGGGGGTTTTACCAGCCCCGCCTTTACCGTTAAGTACCGCGATTGTGCGGGGGCCAGGCCAGTGCTGGGAGACAGTGCGTTCATCCTCCCATTGCTGACATTGGGCTTGGCTGGCTTGAACTTTGAAGCCTAAGCGACCAGCAACAGCGCGCCAACCAGTTGGTTTAGGACCACCAGCAGCACTTTTAGCTAGAAAAGAATCGGGACGAGCCCTCAAAACTGGTTGCGAAACTTGTACACCCTGCCCAGGTACAGGCTGATTCACCGGCTGAGGTACCGATTGCTGCGGTACGGGCTGCTGAGGAACAGGCTGGGGTACCGGCTGCTGGCTGGGCACAACCGGCGGCGGGGTTGGGGCCTGGGCTAAAGGCTGGGTAGCAGCTACCTGCTGGGCAGGCATGGGCTGAGGTGCAGGCTGGGGCATGTTTTGGTTTAACGGCGCCGGTGCCTGGGGTGATGTGGGCTGCTGGGAGTGGGTTTGATAGGCAGCTAAAACCTGAGCAGCCAAATCATTTTCTTCAGGCGCTGGTGTGGCCTGGGGTGGTGCGGGCTGCTGGGTAGGGGGCTTATCTGCCAATTTAATGGCCCCTGACGGACTTACCAGAAGGTAGGCCACCCCCGAAGTATCACGGGCAGTTACACTCACTACCTGATTTTGGGCGCGAGCACGGCTAGCGGCCTTGCCAAGAAGTAGCGCCCGCAGCTGCTCAGAGTCGGAGGCAGCCAGGGCCTCAAAACCGTTTTCGTCCTCGTAGCTACCTGAGCCGTCAGGGCCGATTGTTAATGTAATCAATTTTTGCCTACTTGTCACTCAAATTTGGATAGGTCTGTTTTATAGCTTCCATAACCAGAGCTGTAACGGTTGTGCCCTGTAAGGCAGCCATAACCCGTAGTTCTTTGAACATTTCTGGGGTCATGGCTATTTGTGCGCGATGCGTGCGCTTGTTTGGGGTAGTGGGATCTGGCGTTGACACACAACTAAGCATATCAGTAAATGCGTAAATGCGTCTTTACGTTTTTGCTGGTTAGGGGTAGTCTTAGAAGTGAAAGGGGAGGAAATCCATGAAAAAAACATCGGCGTTTATGGCAGTAGTTGCGTGCGCGGCGTTGACTCTGTCTGGTTGTGGTAACAGTGTCTCGGATGATAGGGCGCAGGCTTACGCCTCGCTTTCTTCTATGACCAACCTGGAAAAGGACCAGGTTAAAGACTATAAGCAGCGGTTGACTGTAGCCCCTGACTCGGCAGCGATTAAAAGCGTTCTAGCTGACGCTAAAGCAGCTAACGACAAGGTGACTAGCGACAACGCAGAAGCGGATAAGAGGGTTAAAGAGATTGAGGCCGCTATTACCGGGGTTAAGCTAGTTGGCGCTACTGATAAATGCGCTGATGTGACTTTAGTGCTTAACGCTGACAAGACTTGGCAGATCAGCGGGGAAAACGCGTACCTGTGCTTTTTGCCGCACGATCGAAAATACTGGACTGTTGCACGCTACCCAGACAGCGGGGGGGTCTACTTCGTTTTAAGCGACACTAAAGATAGCGGTATTTATGGTACCACTTCTCTCATAACGCTGAGCGAAGATAATCGCACAGTTACGTTTGCGCCTGGCCCTAACTTTTACAAGTTCACTATCACCAAGTAGATCAGCTCAAAGCTTGTTTGTGGGGACACCAGAACTCTGGTGTCCCCACAAACTTTATTGACCCACAAGTGCTTTAGCTAGCTTCCCAGAAGCGAGAATCAAAATGATCAGCAATATGGGGGCAATAATGAAGTCTCTATAGTAGCTAAACATCCAGTCAGCAAGGTTTTTAAAATCGCCAATTTTCCGAAAATCGTTAACAAAGGTGCTGATGAGCGCGTTATAGACGGCCACAGCTAGCATGAGTGTAGCCCCCTGGAGTGAGACAGCGGCGTATTTTTGCAGGTAGCTGATACCCATGCTCTTAGTGTCAGGGTGACCCAGGAACGCGATCGGCAGCGAAGAGAACGCGGTCATAGCGTAAAGCTCAGCGAAGCGGAAAAAAATCATTACGTAAATAATGATTTCAGCTGCTTTCACAAGCAGATAGGGGATCAACAGCATCATGATCATGCCTGCTTGATCAGCATCATCCAACTTACTGACCAGCGGAATGATCTCTTTTTCTAGAGTGTCAGATTTTTCGGGGCCATAGCGCGTGATGCTTACCCCAATGCCGGTAATGATATTTGTGGATACCTCGTTAATCGCGTTCAAAAACAGCGTTGAGTTTTGGGCAGCAACCACCAGCAGGGCAGACTTGAACATTGTTGCAGCAATGATTTTAACCCCCAACTGGTGGTCACCCTCCATATGGGTGGCAGTGCGGGCAAGCTCAAGCACCAAAATGATTGAAATGATAACCGAGGTAATCGGTAGCACAGCCGTGGAATGAAGGTTAGTGATGAACTCGTAGGCTGTCGTATTAAACTTATCAATACCTTCATTTAACTGTGTGGTATCAAGGCTGAACGTTGAAATCTGCCGAAGCATCAGTCGGATAATGCTTTTCATGGTTTCACGCTCCTTTTAGTGGCCACAACACTGGGAGTCACGCTAGGGGTAGGGGTAGGTGAAACTGTCACCACAGAGGTAACCGTAGAAGCTGGCAGCGGGGTTGGGGTTGGGGCCGGGCGCGAAGCAACCACGGCCAGCGCTAACACGATCAGGATTTGAATAACCCCCAACACAATCACGACTCCCATAGGGGCCGGGCGTTTAAACCAGGGGTCACCAATCACTACCTGGGGAGGCACCACCTGGCCAGTTTTTACATCCACTGGCACCGGTACCGGCACCGGGTCAAAAACTGGGGCCACAGTAAGCCAAGGGTTAACGGCAGGGTCCATGATAGACGCGGTAGGCTCAAAAACCGGGGTAGCAGGGGCCGCCACGGCAGGGACGGACTGGTTGTAAATCAGTTCAGGGCTAGGAGCGCTTTGCCCTTCGCGGCGTCCCAACCCGGGCAAGCGAAACCCACGTTTAGGGGCCACAGCCTCAACCTCAGGGGCGGGAGGATCAACCAGGCCAGAAATATCACTCGCCCCCAGCGCGTCAACAGCCCAATCAGATAAAGCCCGGTACGCCGCAGGGTGATCAACAATCTCGTCTAACAAGTCATAGCTAAGATGCTGCCTATCGGACGCGATCGCCCAAAGCTGCTGAGCAGTTAAATTCCTATCAAGCCTCACAGTAAAACACCCTTCCCTGTTTAGAGTTCTGGCCATATAACAGCCGTGGCCTTATCGACTTTTCCTTTAGCGGGCATCTCAACCACCCACATTGAAGTGTTTGTAGATATAACCTCGGTCCCGTCATTACGGGGAATATGCAGGCGGTAAGTAACCACCACACCCACACCAATAACGTGGCCGTCATTAGTGGAAGTAGCTGGCTCACCAACCTCTAGTACCTCAACCCAGCCCCCAGGGATCTGGGCATACATGTTTTGCCAGATCGGTTCTTGACTAGCTACAGCCTTGCTGCAAACCTTGCTAAGACG
>ERZ773207.147-NODE-147-length-25315-cov-19.488955_pt1 | contig 25315 bp, 17 predicted proteins | sample MGYA00580997_ERZ773207 | MGnify/ENA primary metagenome ERZ773207 (study PRJEB29015, sample SAMEA2738170) | human oral metagenome | biome: human oral; feature: human-associated habitat; material: saliva | place: China | collected 2239 ... | reverse complement strand
AGCGGCGAAGCGGCACAGCAGACCGTGCGCCAGGCGCTCGTGGATGCCGGCGTGAACGTTGAAAACCTGGTGCAGGCGGACGTGTGCGGCATGTCGTTGACGGACCGCGTGACCGCCCGAACCCTCGTGCAGGTTATTGCGCTCATGAACGCCGACGAGCACGCCGAGCAGCTCATGAGCACGTTCCCGGTGGCGGGCGTGAGCGGCACCCTGACCGACCGTTTTGGTGCGGCGAACGCCGTGCATGCGCGCACTTTTGTGCAGGCGAAGACCGGCACCCTGTACACGGTGTCTTCGCTATGCGGTGTGGCGACCCGACCCAACGGCACCCGCCTGATTTTTGCGATTATTCTGAACGATCTGGGCGGTGCGGATGTGCTGCCCGCCGCGAAGGAACGCGTGGACGCGGCGGCGGCGGCGATTGCGAATCGCTCCAGCGCGCCGAGTGCTTCTAGTGCGCCGGAAGCTTCCGCGGACGCTACTGCGGAAGCAGCAAAAGCCCCTTAAATCACCCTGTGCAGGTTGATTTTCTATAGTGTTTCACGTGAAACCTGAAAATCAACCTCTCGGGGCACGACCTCTCGGAACAAGGGGTGGCACGGAGCGCCGATACGCTCCTCAACCGGGGCTCGTACCCACTCCCCGCGGCGGGGTTTTATGCCCGTCTTGTTTCTCTTTCCTCCAGCAGAAAAGTCACTATGGACCTTACCTTCACCCTCGCTGATCTGACCGCCACCTCCGCCTGCGAGCTGCGGCTCTACACCGAGCTTCAGGAGCGTGCACAGAAGCAGTCTGCACGCCCGACCCCCGAGAAGTCCGAGCGCGCCCGCGAGGCGTACCGCGAGTGCCTGCGAGCGCTAGCCGAAGGTGGAATGGTCGGCGGCGAGCACGCGGGCGGCACAGCGCGCCCGGTACCCCTGGTGGCAACCTCCGCGGCGGGGCTAACCTACACGGTGGAGCTTGACCGTCTGGAGTACGTACCGAAAAACAGCACCGCGCGAATCGTCTGCACCCCGCACCTGGGTGAGGCGGCGCATCGGGCACTGTTGCGCGGTGCCCTGGCGGCGCATCTGCTGACCGCCGGTGTCACTGAGAGCGCCACCGAAAATGCCAAGAACGCGGTGCGCCTCGACCTCTGCCTGGAGCACGGTGCGGAACCCGAATCGGAGCATACTGAGCTCTCCTCCCCCGCTGGTCAACCTCACCGGGTTGATTCGGCGCGTATTCTGCCGCTCATCCGCCTGCAGGAGCAGCGCCTCCTCTCGCTCACCCAGGCGCTGAACGATGGTGTAGAACCGGCGGACCTTGCCGAGCGCATCCCGTATTTTCTGACCTGCGGCGAGTGCCCGGCATGCCTGAACGCGGCGGCATCTCTCGCTCTCGCGACCGATGCCCCGGAACTCGTCACCGAAGAAACTGCCGGAGACGACCCCGAAGACCCCGAGACCGAGGAGTATCCGGCCATGTACCGGGTGCCCGCCGCCGTGGAGAACGACAGCGAACAGTACCGCCTGCAGTGCCTGCTGGATGCCCAGCTCGCATCCCTGGAAGAGCACGCGGCAGAGCACGGCTGGGGTGCCGGTGAGCTTGAGGCGGCGATGCTGCTGTCCATGACAAACTACCACCGCCGTGAGCGCGCCCCGTTCTGGCGTGAGCACATTCGCCGCCTGGAGGACGGCCCGACGGCGTGGGTGGCGAGCCGCGATTACGCGTACCTTGATCGGGTGCAGGTGCTTTCGGCGGAGCATGCGCATGCTCTTCTGAACACCCCCGCAGACCTGGAGGCGCTTGCCGCCGCCATGAAGGAGCCCACCGAGGTTGAGGACGCCCCCGGCTGGTATCGTGTGCGCGGCGCGCAGGTGCGCCTGTTGCGTGCGCGAATTGAGGCTGACCCGAGCCTGGTGATTGCGCCCTCTGACCGTGCGGTGTTTTGTGCGTATGAGGCGGGGGTGAGCCCGCAGATTGCGCTGGACCGTATGGAGTCGCAGCTGAATTATTTCCGTGCGTCGAATCCGGGTGAGCGTGTGCCCGCCGAGTTGGCGGCGACGGGCTTCTTTGGCATGCGTGTGTTGGCGGTGGCGCAGGGCGGTTTCCGTGCCGGATCCGTGGATTCTGCGGATCCCGAAGAGGCTGCCGCAGAGTCTACTGGCGAGTCGACCGGCGAGTTCTTGGAGGTGCTTCTGCAGGAGCGCATCCGCGTGAAGGATGAGCCGCACGGCGCCCTGCCTTCGGGTATTGGTCCTGGCGATCCGGTGTCTACGGCGACGATTGAGGCGGCTCTGCAGTCTGATGTGCACGGGCTGCTTTTCGATGGTGTTCTCATGCCTAGCGCTCTGATGCCTAGCGCCCTCATGCCTAGCGACCCTATCACCGATGAAGATTCCGAGCCCTCCGATGCCCCCGCCTCCCCCAGCGCCCTACCGAGCGTGCTGGATGCGGCGGCTTCCCTGACGGGTGTGGAGAGCGCCTCCGCGGATTTGCTGTTCCGCCGCGCGCCACGCCTGAAGAAGAGCGCCTCAAACGCTAAAAATGCAGAAAATCTACCCCGTGAGGTTGATTTTCCCGGCTCTGACCTGCCTACGGTGGATGCCGTGCACGCGGCGGTTCGCGCCCTCGACCGCTCCTACGTGGCGGTTCAGGGCCCTCCCGGCGCGGGCAAAACCTTCCTCGCCTCGCACGTGATTGCGCGCCTGGTGGCGGAGGGCGCGAAGGTGGGCGTGGTGGCTCAGTCGCATGCGGTGATTGAGAATCTTATGTTGGCGTGCTGCGCCCGTGATGGTTTTGATGTTTCGCGTGCGGTACGTCTGCGCGGCAAGTCGGTGACCCCGGACGCCCCGTGGTCTGAGGTGTCTGATTCTGAGCTGGTGGAGCTGATTTCTGGTGCGGGCGGTCTGCTGTTTGGTGGCACGGTGTGGGATTACGTGAGTGAGCGTCGTGTGCCTGCCGGGTCGCTGGATGTGCTGGTGGTTGATGAGGCTGGCCAGTTCTCTCTGACGAATACGGTGGCGGCGGCTCGTGCGGCGCGTTCGGTGCTGCTGTTGGGCGATCCGCAGCAGTTGCCGCAGGTGTCGACGGGTGTGCATCCGTACCCGGTGGATGTTTCGGCACTGGGTTGGTTGTCTGATGGTGCGGCGGCGTTGGATCCGCGTTTTGGCTATTTCTTGGGTGAGTCGTGGCGCATGGGTTCGGCGTTGTGCGAGCGGGTTTCGTGGCTGTCTTACGATGGCGCGTTGGCGAGCGCGGCGGCGACGGCTGGTCGTACTCTGCAGGGTGTTGAGCCGGGTGTGGTGTCGTATCCGGTGGAGCATGCGGGCTGTTCGGTGCGTTCTGTGCAGGAGGCGCAGGCTGTGGTGGATTGCGTGCGTGAGTTGTTGGGTCGTGAGTGGGTTCCGGCGGCTGGTGCTGAGCCGCGCCCGTTGGCGGCTGAGGATTGTATTGTGGTGGCGGCGTATAACGCGCAGGTTGATTGTGTGCGTGAGGTGCTGATTGCCGCTGGACTGGCGGATTCTTCGGGTGCTGGCGTGCGTGTGGGCACGGTGGATAAGTTCCAGGGTCAGGAGGCTGCGGTAGTGTTGGTGTCGTTGGCGTCGTCGCGGGTTGATTCTGGGCGCGGTACCGGGTTTGTGCTCTCGCCGAATCGTTTGAATGTGGCGGTGTCGCGCGGTCAGTGGCGGGCGGTGTTAGTGCATTCGCCGTGGGTGGCGCGTTCGGTGCCGCAGGATGTTGAGGAGGTGCTGGCTCTATCGGGCTTCGCGGGCCTGGTGGAGTAGCACCTAGTGCAGCCCTTATTCTGCGTTCTTCTACACTCCCCCGCCCCCGCCCGCTACGTTGCGGGCGTCTTTGGCGTGCCGGATTCGGGTTTAGCTGAGGTTTAGTCAGGGTTTAGCCGCTGAAGATTTAGCCAGGTGGAACCACCAAGAATGAATTATAGTCACCCTAACCCTAATGTCAATACTCAAAATGAGGAAGGTTTTTCAACTAGCCTTCACGCATATGATTCACGTCTCTTATAGAATCTAAAGTATCGCGCGACACACTTTTGTGCGGGGGGGGTGGCTCCCGATGAGCCGCTCCGTGCATCCTCAACCACCCATCATGACCGGCGTGCACAAGCAGAAACAGGCACATGCAGGCAGACACAGCCGACTGTCAGGGTATTCACTCACACAATTGCGCACGACGAACTGCACACGGCGGATTGCACGCCGCGCGACACCCTAAACCCCATCGTGGAGGCCCCCATGAGTGTCAACACCGAGCTACTCAAGAATAAAGATTTTAGAAATACTCTTTTCGCCATTGGAGCCAACCAGCTCTCAGACTCGATGAGCTATATCACCACGCCCATCATTATTTTGGCGCTGACCGGCTCCCCAGAAGCTGCGAGTATCACCCTCTTTGTCGCGGGTGTTCTCGCCACCTGCGCCGGAGCGGTATCTGGAACGTGGGTTGACAGAATCGGCCCCTCAAAGTGCCTGGCACTATCCTGTATTGGCCAGTCACTGTCCTGGATAGCGATTCTTCTCTACCTCGTTTTCAACGTCACCAACATTTACGTTTTGGTGATCACGATTTCTCTCGCCGCCATCATTTCCACCTTCGACTATCCGAGTGAACAGTCCATCATCACCCGCGTAGTCCCCAAGGAACACCTGGGGTACGCCTCCGGTATGGGTGAGACGCGCGAGTCCACCGCCAACCTGCTGGGCGGCCCGGTCGCCGGCATCATTATTGGCTTCTCGACCGTGCTCATGACCGCTGTTCACGCGGTCGTCAACCTGTTGGCGTTCATCGTCGCACCCAAGACCTACGGCGCTAGTCGGCAGCCCGCAGAAGAGGAGGAGGGCGAGAAGACCAGCTTCTGGCAGGACTCAAAAGCCGGTTTCGAGTACATCCTGAAGAACAAGGTGCTGGTGTCCATTGCGTTCGTTTCAACGCTTGCGAACTTTGGAACGGTCGGTATTCCGCTCACCTTCATCTACTACTACACCCTGGAGGGCGCACACCCGCTCTTTATCGGCATCTTTGCGAGCGCCTTCGGCGTGGGCGTGCTGCTCGGTTCATTCTTGGTCGGCCCGCTGACCGAGAAGTTTGCGCTCGGCCCGCTCGGCATCACCTCCCTGGCCATCATGTCCGCATGCTACCTGTTGCTGCCGGTGGTTCATTCGATGCTGTGGGCGGTGTGCCTGCTGATTGTGCTGGCGGGTATTGTGCTTCCCTCCTTCAATTCGAGCATCATTGCGTACATCAACGCGTCCACCCCGGAGCACATGATTGGTCGTGTGCACTCGGTGCAGGGCATCCCGAACATGGCGTTGACCCCGCTGGCTGTTCTGCTGGCTGGCTTCCTCATTGTTGATTGGGGCATTACGTACACGGCGCTGTTCTACGCGGTGTTTATTTTCCTGTCGCTGGTGGTGATGGTGTTCCAGAAGCCGCTGCGTCAACTGCCCCATATTTCGAAGGTAACGAACGCACAGTAGTTCCACGGTAGCCCTGTCTATCAACTCCACTCAACGCCCCCGAAAGCGAATAATTCAACGTGCACTTGCATGAAAATTATTTTCCTTTCGGGGGTGTTCTACGTCCTTTGAGGATTTCTACACACAGTGCACACTCACGATAATTCCCCTTATCAATGCGTATTTTTGGGGCTTTAAATGTTGCCGGTATTACGGCGAACCTTACGCCGGTTGTTGAAGGTTTTACGGCATAATAGGAAGGTGTTCGTTCTAACCTTTATTCAACGTTCCGCACAGCACTCACTCACTGCACTGTCGGACGAACTCGCAAAGCTCAACCCGCGTGTTGCCTTCGCCCAGACATACCCTGACGAAATTCAGGGCGCCTTCGACCGCGCCAGCGACGCACTACACGCGGCGCTCATTGCCGCGCGCGATAACGGCTTCTGGGTCGGCATCGGAATCGGCGAGCTCAACATCCCCCGATTCGCAGGCGCACTCGGCGCCGTCAGCACCACCGACTGCACCGGCGACGCCCTCGAATTCTCACGCCTCGCCGTCGAAGAAGCACAGGGAGGCGCACCCGTACGCTGCATCAGCGTCAGCGCCGACAACCGCCACCTCGCAGACCTCGCCGCAGGCTCCGCACGCCTGCTCTACCGCGTATGCGCCGACCGCACCGACGCCGAATGGCGCGTGGTAAACCTGCTCGTACCCGGCGTGCGCGGCCAGCAGAAAGCCGCCGCAACCGCACTCGGCATCACCACTCAGGCAGTCAGCCGCACCCTCGTCCGCTCCCTCTGGCACGAGGAGCAGGCGGCACGCGGTGCACTCATCGAGCTACTGACCCGTATTGACCGTTCGCGCCGCCGCGCCACCTAACCGCCGCCGCGCACCCCTCATTCTTTCGCGCCTGCCAGCCTTTCGTACCTGCCAGCGCGGAACCGAACACCCGATCCCGCCCGTGATGGTCGCCCCCTGCCAGGGGTGAACCGCCGGGCGGGATGCTCTTTAAGCCTGGATTTTCACCGCTTCCGCAACCATCACCCCGGCGGGCAAAACCCGAGAAAAGGTAAACTTATCTTTATGCCCCTTTCAGAACTTTCCGTCAGCACCCAGAACTACCTCAAGGAAATCTGGAGCCTCGAAGAATGGACCAAAACCCCTGCCACCGCATCCGCCCTGGCAGAACGCATGGGCCTGCGCATTTCTTCGGTATCTGACGGCCTCAAGCGCCTCGCCGCCGCCGACCTGATCGAGCATCAGCCCTACGGCGCTATTGAGCTCACTGAAACCGGCCGCTCCTACGCGCTGGCAATGATTCGCCGCCACCGCCTCATCGAGACGTTCCTCGTGGAGACTCTCGGCTACACCTGGGACCGTGTGCACGACGAAGCGGAGGTTCTGGAGCACGCGGTATCCGACTTCATGGTGGACCGCATCGACACCCTGCTGGGGCACCCGGCCCGCGACCCGCACGGCGACCCGATTCCCGACTCTTCGGGGCACATTAGTTTTCCGCAGACCGTGCCGCTGAGCCAGTGCGAACCCGGCGAAACGGTCGTGCTCGAACGCATTAACGATGACGACCCGCGCCTGCTGCGCTACCTGCAGGGCCACGGTTTTGTGCCCGGTGTGCGCCTGCACATTGAGGAGGGTGCACCCTTCTCGGAGGCGGTGAACGTGAGCGTGGTTGGTGCCGGTTCCGGCAACCTGCACGAGACAGACGCGGCCGGTGCGGTAAAGCCCGGCGGCACGATTATTCCCTTGGGTGCGGAGGCGACCGCCTCCCTGTTCGTGTCCCGCACAGTGCGCTAGATACAGGGCGTTAGAGGCGCCCCCAACCTTCAGAAGATAGCAATAGGCGGAAAGCCCCACGGTGGGACTTTCCGCCTATTGCTGTATGTGGTGAGTGTATTCAGTGAGCTTGCTTAGAGCGAGCTTTCTGAGGAAGCTGACGGCTCAGCTTCCGTCGCTACCGGGGTTTCAGGCGTCGTCACGCTCTGTTGCCGTCACACTCAGTCGGCGGGCACGCATCCTGCCCAGCAGACCGTAGCGCGGGGCGAACACGTACGCCAGGGCGAACAGCAGGCCCTGCGTGACGACCACGGCACCGCCGGGGGATACATCCGCGTGGTAGCTGGCATACAGGCCGGTCAGCGTACCCACCAGGGACACTCCCACGCTCACCGCGAGCATGGGCACGAACCGGTCAGTGATCAGGCGCGCGGTGGAGCCGGGGATGACGAGCATCGCCACGACCAACACCACACCCACAATCTGCAACGCCACCACGGAGGTCAGCGCCAGCATAATCAGCAGCAGCGCGCCGAGCAGACGCGGACGCAACCCAACCGCCTGCGCAAAGCCCGGATCGAAGGCGTACAACACGAAGTCACGGCGCTTCACCAGCAGCACGGCGGCAACAATCACCGCGAGGATAGCGACCTGCCAGACGTCCGACCAGGACACACCCAGCACGTTACCGAAGAGAATATGGTTCAGGTCGGTATTCGACGGCGTCACCGAAATCAGCACCAGACCGAACGCGAACATGGTCGTAAACACGATGCCAATCGCGGCGTCCTCACGCACGCGGCCGCTACGCCGCACCCCGCCAATGAGCGCCACCGCCACGAGCGCGGCAATGACCGCACCCACCGCGAAAGGCGCACCGAAAATGTAGGCGAGCACCACGCCGGGCAGCACCGCGTGCGAGATCGCGTCACCCATGAGCGACCAGCCGAGCAGCACAAGCCAGCAGGAGAGCAGGGCGCAGACGGCGGCGGCAATCACGGTGACCACGAATGCGCGGAGCATGAAGGGCAGGGTCAGCGGCTCCACCAGAAAGTTGAGGATGTCCATTTAGTTCTTCCCTTCCGCAGAGCTGTTCGCAGTAGAGCCGGAGGCCGTAGCGCTGGCGGCAGTCGGCGCGCCGGCGTTCACTTCCATGCCGAAGGCACGCACCAGGTTCTCGGGGGCGAGCACCTTCTCGGGGGTGTCGTGCATCAGAATCTCGCCGCGTAGCAGCAGCGCCTCGTCAGCGAACTGGCGCAGGGTCGCCAAGTCGTGCGTGGACACCAGCACGGTCGCGCCCTCGTCGCGCAGCTGTTCGATGACCTGAATGAGCATCGCCTCGCTACGCTTGTCCACTCCGGCGAATGGCTCATCCAGCAGCAGCAACTGGGCACCCTGGGCGATAGCGCGTGCCACGAAGGCGCGCTTACGCTGACCACCCGAGAGCGCCCCAATCTGACGGTCGGCAAGGTCGGTCAGTTCCACGCGGGCGAGCGCCTCATCCACGGCGGCACGGTCTGCGGCACGCAGGCGGCGGGTGATGCCGAGGTTGCGGTAGCGCCCCATGCTAACGACCTCGCGCACGGAGATGGGGAAGGTCCAATCGATTTCTTCGCTCTGCGGCACGTAGCTGACGAGTCCGGCGCGGTGGTGCGCGTTCTTGCCGTGGCTGCCACGGTGACCGCCGACGGGCTGCCCGTCGAGGGTGATGCTGCCGGCGTGCACGGGCACGACCCCCATGATGGCTTTGAAAAGGGTGGATTTGCCGGAGCCGTTCATGCCGATCAGGCCGCAGATACGCCCGGTGTCCAGGGTGAAGGATGCACCGGTGAGGGCGCGGACTGGCCCGTAGTTCACGTGCACATTTTCGCAGCTGAGAAGAGTGCTCATTCCTTGTGTTCTTTCTGGTGGTCACCGTATGCGTGCGGCGGGTGTACTTGCTTGTGTGGTGGTGAGTGGGTGGGTGTGAGTGGGTGTTAACGGCGTGGGAGGAGCGGAGCCGTGAAGGCGACCGCCCCTCCTATCCTATCGGGGGTTTGGGGTTTACCCGGGGTTTTCGATACGGGGTTTAGCCCGGGTTTATGCCGAGTTTATTCGGGTTTAGGAGTTGCCCTTGAGGCCCGCAACGATGGTGCGTGCGTCGTAGCGGATCATGTCCAGGTAGGTGGGCACGGGGCCGTTCGCCTCGGAGAGCGAGTCCACGTAGAGCACGCCGCCGAATCGTGCGCCGGTGGCGTCTGCGACCTGGCGCATCGGGTTGTCAGAGACGGTGGATTCGCAGAACACGGCGGGCACCTGGTTCTCGCGCACGTAGTCGATCGCGGAGGAAATCTGCGAGGGAGTCGCCTGCTGTTCGGAGTTGACCGCCCAAATGTACTTTTCCTTCAGGCCCGCGTCTGCCGCCAGGTAGGAGAAGGCGCCTTCGCAGGTGACCAGTGCGCGCTGGTTCTCGGGCAGGGTGGAGATTTCCTTGACGAGCTCGTCACGCACGTCCTGCAGCTGCTTCTTGTAGGCTTCGCCGCGGGACTTGTAGTCGGCGGCGTGGGCCGGGTCGAGGGCGCTAAATTCACGAATCATCACGTCCACGTACTTCTGCACGTTGCTGGGGCTCATCCAGGCGTGGGGGTTGGGCTTGCCCGCGTAGGCGTCCTCGGTAATGGAGATGGGCGTGACCCCCTCGGAGACGGTCACGTGCTTAGCGTGGGATTCTTCAACGAACTTCGCGAACCAGGATTCGAGGTTCAGGCCGTTGTCGAGCACCAGGTCGGCGGCGTGCGCCTTCTTCAGGTCGGAGGGGGTGGGCTCGTATTCGTGGATCTCTGCGCCGGGCTTGGTGAGGGATTCGACGTTCAGGTCGTCGCCTGCCACGTTGCGGGCGATGTCTGCGAGCACGGTGAAGGTGGTGAGCACGGTCTTCTTGCCGCTGCTGCTCTTAGCGCCTTCGGTGGTGCTGGAGGTGCTACCGCAGCCGGTGAGCACGAGTAGCAGGGTGAGTGCGAGGGCGGCGCAGAGCGCCTGGACGAGGCGGCGTGCGTTGCTGCCTGCGGGGGTGAAAGCGTTCATGAGGCATCCTTCATTGGAAGTCACGGGTTTGAGTATGTGGTTGATGTGTGGAATTTGCCGCGCCGGGACGCTAGGGACACGGTTGTGTCTGCGCAGGCATCATAATGCGCTTTTGCCTGTCGTCCCGGGCGGAATTTAACAATAGTTCGTCTATCCGAACTTTTCAACTAAGCCACACAGAAACCCCGAAATATCAACAGAAACACAGGGACAGACACACAAGGGCAGGCGCACAGGAACAGAAGCACCTGCAGATACAGCAAGGAGGCGAGGGACCCCTCCCCCGCCTCCTTGCTGCACGCGGTTCTACGGCAAGCTAGGCGCTCGGTTTAGTCGGCAATCTCAACCACGACCGGCGTGTGGTCGCTTGCGCCTTCACCGGCGCGCTCGACCTTATCGATCCAGGCGCGTTCCACGCGTGCGGCGAGCGCGGGCGAGAACAGCTGGAAGTCAATGCGCATGCCCTCGTCCTTGGTGAAGCGGCCCGCCTGGTAGTCCCAGTAGGTATACTCACCCGGGGTGTGCGGGCGCACTACATCCACCATGCCCTCATCGAGCAGGGCGGCGAAGGCGCGGCGTTCGGGTTCGGAAACGTGGGTCATTTCGTTGCGCAGGAAGTAGTCGATATCCCACACGTCGGTGTCTTCGGGGGCGACGTTCCAGTCACCGACCAGGGCGAGCTGCGCCTGCGGGTTGGCAGCCAGTTCGTTGTGCACGTTCTGACGCAGCGCCTCCATCCAGCGGAGCTTGTAGTCCATGTGCGGGTCGGTCAGGCCGCGGCCATTAGGAACGTAGAGGCTCCAGATGCGCACGCCGCCGCAGGTTGCACCGATAGCGCGCGCCTCCAGCACCTCAGGCTCGCCAGGCTTGCCGAAGTGCGGCTGGTTATCAAAGCCGCGCTGCACATCTTCGAGGCCGACTCGGGAGGCGATTGCCACGCCATTCCACTGATTCAGGCCAAAGTGCGCAACCTCGTAGCCCATGAATTCGAAGAGGTCGAAGGGGAAGGTTTCGTCTTTGGTTTTGGTTTCTTGCAGGGCGAGCACGTCAACGTCGTGTTCGTCGAGCCAGTCTTCGACGCGGTTTTCGCGGGCGCGGATTGAGTTGATGTTCCAGGTGGCAATCTTCATGCCTTCTAGCTTAGCGGGTATCGCGTTCCCGCCTTATAAGAGCGTCCCGATGTAGCGCACCGCCCGCCTGCGCAACCCATTGGGTCGCACCGGCGGGCGGTGAATATATACGCTAGTCAGCGCTGAATCTAGTTAGAGCACTGAATCTAGTCGATATTACTCCTAGTCAACGGCCTCCTAGTCAACGGCGGGAGCACCCACAACCTTCAGGCCCTTATCGCTGTACGCCTTGAGCATGTACAGGGCGTCGGAGAAGTACAGGGGGCTGGCGGGGTCCACCACGTCTGCTACGCCGTCACCGTCGCGGTCGACTTCGGGGTAGGTGCCGAGCGTGCGGGCTGCCCAACGGTTTTCGGTCTTGAACTGCTCAACCTTCTTAGCTTCGGCACGTAGCGGGCGGCGAATCTGGCGCATGCGTGCGGCACCATCGGGGCTACCTGCGGCACGGTAGAGGAACGCGGCGAGGGTGTTGCGGGTGGCGTAGTCATCCGGGTGGAAGAGCCCATCATCCCAGCCGGAGGTGATGCCCGCGTCCGCCGCCCAAATGTACGCGGCGTAGTCGGGGTCGGTGGTTGCCACGTCCTTGTAGGGGGAGGTCTTGGGCAGGTTCTTGACGGTCGGCAATCCCGCCATGCGGTAGAGCATGCGTACGAGCTGGCTGCGGGTGACGGTTGCGGTGCTGTGGCGGCGGGTGACGGTGTATTCTTCGCTGTCGAGGTAGCCGTGGCAGACCGCCCACACGCCGGGGGTGGCGTTCATGGTGCCAACAAAGGTGGCGACGCATTCTAGGTATGCGGGGTCGTCCTTGGGCTGCTGTGCCTTGATGACGAGCTGCAGATTCGCGACGGGTTCTGCAGCGGCAGGCTGTGCGCTCACCGCGGAGGTGACGGGTACAGCACCGAGGGCGAGTGCGAGGGTGAGCGCAAGGGCGCGGCGTGCGCGGGGAGCGGGTGTGAGTGCTCGGGAGATAACCGAAAACATGGGTTGTCCTTATGTAATTGTGGTTGGGAACCGGCCGGAAGGAACCGGTTTTTAGGGTCGACTTTGGGGTCGCCAACATGGAGCGAATAGGAGAAGGGGAAAGGGACGCGTTGAGGAATAGTGAGAAGCGGTGATGAATAGGGGCTGACGTGCGACGATGCAGTTTTGGTGTGTGCCAATCGGTAATCGTCCCGCATGCTATTGCACGGCTATGGTGGTGCACAGTGAATGGACTGTTTTACACCGCCATAGAAAGTTTAAAGTACATATTGATATTTTATTCAATATTTAATTGAGACTTTTATCAACTAAAAATTAAACATTGTTCTAAACAACAAAGCAGCTGCGAATGGTATGTATTCCATTCGCAGCTGCTTTGATTTTTAGCTGATATATCGCGGTATAACGCGCCCACTAGGGCACACGCCCCTGCATTACGATTCACAGAAAAGTCCCGAACCGGTTCGGGCGTGTCTGCCAGCTCCGCTAACCGCGCATCACGTTATAGGCTTCCTTGGTGAGCTGACCGGCGGGCGAGGTGGAGTGACGCAGCTCTTCGACCTCAATAACCACATTCGCGCCGATTGCGCCGGTAATGTACACGCGGCGGCCAAGCATATTGCCGTCACCGATACGGTCGTCCTTGGCGGTGCCTTCGGTGATGCGCAGGTCGTAAATCTTGTTTTCAATGTAGAAGCCGTACAGGGAGGCGGGCTTCTCCGGCGGGTTGTAGGAGACGGGCGCGACCATGCGGGTACCGCGCGCATTGCGGCCGATGTACCAGTTGGCTGCCTCGTCGGCGCGGGCGGCACCGCTGACGGTGCCAGCCCAGCTGGAGCCTTCCGCTTCGCATCCGATAAAGATGTTGTGCGCCCACTCAACAATCCAGCCATGGCCCGCGTTGGAGCGGGCGGTGCAGCCGATGAACATGTTGCGTTCGCCCTGCACGATCCAGCCTGCGCCGGCGTGGCGGGTGGCGGGCTCGTAGAGGGCGTCCTTGTTGCTGGTGCGGTGGTTGCTGTTGCTGGAGCAGTTTTCAAATTTCGCCTGTGCCGCGTACACCTCGATACCGGCGTAGGAGCCGCCGCTGAGGTTCGCTTCGGCAACGTCTACGCCGCGTAGCTTGTTGTCTGCTGCGCCGGAGTTCTGGCCTTCGTTGGGGCGGCGGGGGTGGCCGGCGGGCTTGCCGAGCAGCAGGCCCTGGTTGAGGGTGCGGCGGATGGTCACGTCGTCAATTTTCATGCCCTGGTCGTCCAGACCGAGCACGGCAACGCCGATGGCGGTGTCCCAGACTTCCACGCCGGCGATAACGGGCACGATGTCCGGTTCGTTGAGCTGGTCGCCGGTCAGGTGGGTGTGGAAGATGACGCCGGCGACGTTGTTCAGCGGGGCGGTGTGCGCGTCGAGCGGGTAGCTGCTGATGGGGGTGTTGGCGGCGTTGGTGCGGATGTGCAGGTTGCGCACGCCCATGCGCATGGGCTTGTTGGCGTTGTAGTTGCCGTAGACGGGGGTGGTGTAGCTGCCGACGTGGAACACGCCGGTGTATTCGGTGTGGCCGTTGGCGGTGGTGGGGATGGCGCGGTCAGCGTGGGCGATGACGACGGTTGAGGAGCCGTAGCCGAAGATTTCGACGCGGTGTTTGATGTCAATGAAGGGGTAGGAGACGCGGTAGATGCCGCGGGGTAGTTCTACGGATCCGCCGCCGCGTGCGGCAACGTCGTCGACGGCTCGCTGGATGGCTGCGGTGGAGTCTTTGGCACCGGTGGGGTCTGCGCCGTAGTTGATGGCGTTGATGCTCATGGGCGTATCGGGCATGAGGGGCTCAATTCTTTCGATGGGTACCGCGTTCGGTGCTGAAGGCGGCGTGGTGAGTGAATCGAGTGAATACGGCTGTATGCGGTGAATACGGTGTTGAAGTTGAGTGTGTCTTCGCAGGTGCGTTGGTGTGTTCGGGTCTGTGCACCGGTAGACCTGTTCCTGCTCAAGGGTACCGCATCGGGCGTGTGGAGGCGACGACCGGGCACTGTGATGCCCGCTCCCCTGCCCTGTTTTTCTAGGACTTTTCGGCTGCTTTGTAGGCGGGTTAAACGCTTGAGGGGCGGGGATTACTCCCCCCTCAGACGTTTAACGCCTCATGAGAAAATTTTTTAGTTAGATAGTGTCGTGATACACACCTAAATATATTACACTTAAGTGCATGAGCCCAGCCTGGCGTACGACCAGACTGGACCTATCTGTATTCGGGCCGATCACGGCAGACAACACGGTCTGAAGCAGTAAAAATGTCGACAGCATCCACTGTTCAGGTTCCGTGTGGGCATCGTTGATTGCACGACCGCAGGCGCATTGAGCACCCCGGCATAACTTGGCAATCACCGAATAATTTCTGATCAACACACAACGAAGGGTGTGACAAAAATGCTTCTTGACGCGCACGATATTACCTACGCGTACGGGGCTGGGAAACCCGCCCTCACCGACGTTCAGCTCCAAGTCTCTTCCGGGGAGATTCATGGATTGATTGGACCTAACGGCTCTGGAAAATCCACGCTCATGAAACTGATAAGTAACCTTCTACACTCCAAGAAGGGCAATATTCAGATTAGCGGTCATGAACACCAGAGCCTTGCTGCTCGCACCTCCTTGATGTACCTGGCAAGCAACGACTACCTGCCGGAATTTCTGACCGGTCTGGAATACCTGCGTTTTATCCACTCTCTGTACAAGGAGAAAGTGGATGAGAATGCTGTAGAGGAGTACTTTAAGCGTTACCAGATGATAGGTCGACAGCACGACCTGATGGAAGATTACTCCCACGGTATGCGCAAGAAAACTCAGCTCATTGCAGCGTTGCTATTGCGTCGACCGCTCACTCTCATTGATGAGACGCTTAACGGAATCGACATCGATGCAATTTACACCTTTGAACGAGATATGCGTACATTACGCAATGAAGGATGCGGAATCCTGCTATGTAGCCATGATTTCACGCTTCTAGAAAGGTGCGCAGACCGTGTTACCTTCCTCCACCGCGGAGTAGTGCTCGAGGACGACGCTACCAATGCTCTGCTAGAACGCTATGGAACTCTCGATGCTATGGTCCGAAAAACTGTGGATGAAATCGAGGGGGACCTATGAGGTTCAGTGCGGTTCATCAGCTCGTCCATTTTTATTTCCTCTTCCTGCGCCGCCGTGTTTTAGGAAGGGGAGTTCTGGCAAATCGACCAATTCGTTACACCGCGTTTTTTGGTGTCTTAGCACTATACGCAGGATATGTTCTGCTGAGTATCAGTGTTGTTAGGCAAACATTTAATAACCCGGAAATAATAGCGCCGATTCTGGAAGGAATGGGTATCTCATCTGTTTTTTGGGTTGCCGCATTTTACACAATTGTGCGAATCCTATTCCTGAAAGCAGATGAGCTAACAGAACTGACATACACTCTTCCCGCGACCAATAAGGAACGCCTGATTGCGAGTGTTGTATTCGAGATGCTTCTTGTCGGAACAGCTACTATTGCTCTTTCAAGTGCGCTGGCTATTGCTTGTAGCATTGTCGTGGGGTGGAAAGCTGCGGAGCTCTTCCTGTTGGGTGTTGTGTCACCAGCTCTTGTTACTTACCTGATCCTGCTAGTAATTCATTTGGGAGTAGAGCGACTCCTTGCCCTCGTGGGAATGGCACGTTTGCGCGGTCTTGTGATTCCTGCTCTTCTTGTGGGTCTTATGGCTATTGCATTTAGCATGATGCGTGACCAAAGCGTGGAGTACATGCGGATTCGTTTGCTTGAAGATACTGCCCCATGGGTGCCCCAGCTGGCGTTTCTCCGTATTGAGGAAGCTATCGGAGGGGTACTAGGAGCAGCGGGTGCTGTACTCGCCTTGCTAGGAGTATGTGGACTGCTACTAGCTCTAGCTATAGCAATTGCGCCGAAGGACTACACCCCGCTCAGGAGCTATTTCCTTGCTCTGCCTGGAAGCCTTGCAAATACTCGATTTGGCACTTTGGTGCTGATGCAGTTCCGTAGCTTCGAGAACCAGTTTGTGCTGGTATCTGCTGTGGTGGCAGCTTTCGCAATTCCTTGGAAGAGTTGGAATGCGCCTCCGGCGTACATTATGCTCCCGGCTTTCTTGGGAATCTACGCGTACGCATCTTCTGAACCCCTGCGTCGCCTTACTCCGTTCCGCCAATCGGCAGGTGTGTTTTACCTTCAGCTGATCGGTTCGCAGGCAACTATCATGCTTGCGCTAGGTGCAGTTCTTGGAACGGTTTATCTAGCGCAAGGGGGTCAGCTATCAGCTATCTTGAGTGTTTTTGGATTTGGGCTGATGTCCATCGTCATGACTAATCTCGTGGGTATTATCTTCCCGCCAGAAAAGGGAAACCCATTCTCTGTGGTTATTGGTGTGATTCTTCTGCTGTCGGTCGTTGCAACTTTTGCTGTGGGTCTGAATATGTTTGGGCTCCCGACGGAGGTTAACGTGACCATTATTGCGGTGCTTCTTGGATTCGCCGTGTTCTTTAGTGTTTTGGGAATTTCCCGCAATGAAAAAGGAGTGCGCCATGAAATGGTTCACCTATAGTATTTCTTCGCTTGCTACTGCTGCAGTAGCCACTGTAGCGGTAGTCATCGGAAGCACCATCTATACGCTCTTTAGCCTAGGCGAGAATAGCTCTATGGGAGAGGCGTTCTTTGGCACGATACGCTTGCAATCAGAGGCGGTCCCGGACGGAGGAGTTCGCATGCAAATGAGCATGGTAAATCCTGCGCCCGTGGTGGTGACGCTTATTCTCTTGACGCTCTTTATCTTCGCCGTGGTTGTGGCGTATAACCGACCGTCGGCACGCCGCGCTCAGTCTGAAAAATAACCTATTACAGGACCAGCAATAATGCTTGAGGGGCGGGGATTACTCCCCGCCCCTCAGACGTATGCGTTTTAAGATTTTGTGGTCACGAGCCTCAGCTCGCAGAACCTAACCCGTGAGGGTTAGCCCATGAACACGCCGTTGCCGCGCTTCTCCAGCTGCTTCGGCGCGAAAGTCGCGTGGCGGATGTGGTCCACCTCGATGAGCACGTTATCGCCCATAGCACCAGTCACGTGAACACGGCGGCCAATCATGTTGTTCTCACCAATACGGTCATCCTTCGCGGACGCAGTCGTAATGTGCATATCGCGAATGTTGTTCTCAATGTAGAAACCGTACAGGGAAGCCTTCGCCCAGCTGTAAGGGTTGTGCGAGCGAGCAGCCACAAAGCGGCTACCGCGTGCGTTACGGCCAATGTACCAGTTCGCCGCCTCGTCACCTCGAGCACCGCCGGTAACAGCATCCTGGAAGCTGGAAGACTCACCCAGGCAGCCAATGAACTGGTTGTTACCCCACTCCACGAGCCAGCCGTGACCGGCGTTCTCCTGGGCGGTGCAGCCAATGAACATGTTGCGGGTGCCCTGAATGAACCAGCCCGCACCCACGTGGCGGGTCTTCACCTCGTACAGGGCGTTCTTACCCATGTTGCGCTTGTTGAACCAGCTGGTGGACGCCTCGAACTTGGACTGAGAAGTGTAAATCTCGATACCCGCGTAGGTGCCGAAGCTCATGTTTGCGTCAGAAACGTCAATCATGGAGAACTTGTTATCTGCCGCGCCGGGGGTGTCACCCTCACGGCGGCGCAGCGGGTGGCCGACAGGCTTGCCGACCAGCAGGCCCTGGCGCAGGGTCTGGCGGATGCGGATCTTGTCAATCTTCATGCCCTGGTCGTCCAGGCCCAGGATCGCAACGCCAATGGCGGTATCCCAGATTTCGATGTTGGACAGGGTGGGCACTGCGTCCGGCTCACCGGGGTTAGCGTCCGCAATGCGGGTGTGGAAGATGACGCCTGCAACGTTGTCGACGGGCTGGGTGTGCTTCTCCAGGAAAATCTGGTTGCTCTTAGAATTCAGCGGCAGGTTGTACTTGTTGGTGCGGATGAACAGGTCACGCACGCCCATACGCATGGGCTTGTTCTGGTTGGTACCACCGCTCATGGGGGTGGTGTAGCTACCGGTGTGGAAAACGCCGGTGCATTCGTAGCTACCGTTCTTAGTGGACGGAATACCCTTGTCAGTGAAAGCGACGATTCGGGTTGCCTGACCGTGGCCGAAGATCTCGACGCGGTGCTTCATTTCGATGAAGGGGTAGGAGACGCGGTACATGCCGCCGGGAATCTCCACGGAGCCGCCGCCCTGTGCAGCAACGTCATCGATAGCCTTCTGGATAGCGCTAGTAGAGTCTCGTACGCCGGTGGGGTCAGCGTTGTACTTGGAATCGCATACGTTCACGCTCATGATGGTAGCCATGGTGTGTCCTCTTTCTTGGCGGATACAGAACAGCGATTAGCGCATAGATGAAATCTAAGCGCGTCATTAAGCTGAGTGTATCCAGTTGTGTTTGAGTGAATAAGTGGTTTGAGCTTCCTTCCGGTTGAGTGAGTGAGTCTCTTCCGGTGTGGGATGCGGGCGGGGAGTGAATCCGCCGCATCAGCGCTCGTGGGCGGTGTGAGGGAGTGAATCTCAACCGTTCCCATGTGAGTCATAAATTCTTGCATGCAAGATGCGAATCTGTCTAACCCACGAGAAAATATTCTAGGGCAAAATTAGAGTGCTTTTAACACTCAACGCCCGATAGTGTTGATTGTCTCCTCGGTCACTTTTATGCAATAGAGTGCACATACCCCATAAAAACCCAACTGACCAGTACAAATACCACATTTTGCACACAAATGCACTAGTCAGGGAATTTTTGGCAGTGCGCGCCATATCACTTTATAAACCGATTGATACGACCCAAAGTCCCCCATTAAAACCCCTCATCAGAGGCTTATCTCACAGACTCAGAGGCCCCCAATAGCACCCGCCAGAGAGCCCACTAGGCACCCTGGCGAGCACCCCGGCAAACACATCTAACAGACACCCGGCGAGCGCCCAGCAGACAGGGTGCAAGCCCCTACTGAATTTCCTTCGCGGAGGCGGCACCCACCACATCCAAGCGCGCATAGCGTCCCGCAAGCCAGGTACAAATCATCAGCTGAACCTGATGGAAAATCATGATAGGCAGCATCATCAGGCCCAGCGAGCCCGCACCAAAAATAATGATCGCCATCGGCAGGCCAGCCGCCAGCGACTTCTTCGAACCGCAGAACTGAATCGTAATGCGGTCCGCACGGTTGAAGCCCAGACGCTTAGCCAGCTGGTCGGTCAGCCACAGCATGAACACCACAATAATCGCCATGAGCACAACCAGCAGCACGATCTGCCACCACGCCACGCGCGTCCACACGCCCTGCACCACCGAGGCAGAGAACGCCGAATACACAATCATCATGACCGAGAACTTATCCAACCACTTGGTGGTCGGCTTCTTGGCGAACTCCCCCACCCAGCGGCGCGTCAGCTGACCGAGCACAAACGGCAGAAACAGCTGAATGGCGATGTCCAGGAAGACCGTTCCGGAGAACTCAATATGCCCCGTGTTCATCAGCAGCATGGCGAGCAGCGGGGTCGCCACCACACCCACAATCGAGGAGAGCGAGGCGCTCACAATCGCCGCCGCCACGTTACCGCCCGCAATCGAGGTGAAAGCAATCGACGCCTGCACGGTCGAGGGCACAAAGGTCAAGAACAGAATGCCCATGTACAGCCCATCACCGAGCACAAGACGCAACGGGGAGAGCGCCAAACCGACCAGGGGGAACAGCACGAACGTGCAGCTCAAAATCATCAGGTGCAGACGCCAGTGGGTCAGGCCGCGAATAGCCTCCGTGGTGGAGAGACGAGCGCCGTACAGGTAGAACAGCAGGGCGACCGCGAACTTGGTTCCGGTGCTGAACCATTCGGCGAAGTCGCCGCGCGCCGGCACGATAATGGCGAGGATGACCGCGCTAATAAGCATGGTCAGCAGCGGGTCAAGCTTGATGGAGCGAAGTGATGAAAGCATGGTTTCCATTCTATGACCGCGGCACACGGCGGATGCAGTGACGGGCTCACCTTCTCACCTGAGGGTCACGCACGAGACAGTTAACGGCTGAACCCGCCGGGATGCATCGTGCATCCCGGCGGGTTCATCAAGGTTCTTGGGCCTAGGTTCTTGAGTCTACAGCTCAGGAACTACTTCTTATCATTATCGAAGCCGTAACCCTGACCGTACGAGCCGCCCTCAGAGGAGCTACCGTACTGGTTCGGGGTGGCAGAGTCAGTGCCGTACTGGTTGCTGCCGTACTGGCCGTAACCGGGCTGGGCAGTGCCGGGCTGAGTATTACCGGGCTGGGACTCGCCAAAGTTCGGCTGTGCGCCACCAAAATTAGGCTGAGGCGCACCCGGCTGACCGGGCGCCTGCGGACCACCGGGAGCACCCGGTGCCGGCGCGCCACCGGCGGCAGCGTATGCATCCCAACGCTGGCCGTGGAAGGCACGAGCCTGCTCGGTGAGCCAGCCAGCGAACAGCGTAGAGTTCGCGTCGAACTCGGGGGCGTTCTCAGGCTTGGGATACACGTCCACGGTTTCCAGGGTGTGGTCAGCCCACGCGTCCTGGTGTTCACGCATGAACTCGGTGGACTGAATCGGGTCGGGCCACATGTGCACCGGCTCCGCCGCCGGGATCAGGACAGGAACGCGCGGTGCGGCGTCCTTGACCGGGTTCTCGGTCGGGCGCCAGAACAGGCGACCGGGCTGGGTGCGGTCACGCAGCGCGTGCGCACGCCAGGTGAGAACGGGGTGGCTTGCCAGCAGGTTCACGTACCAGACGGCAAGGCCTCGGTCGGTGACGGCACGGTCGGCAAGCTCATCGAAGTTGACCTGCTTGTTCAGGTACTTACCTGCCGCAAGCACCTTGACAGCGCCCTCAGCACCCTCGGGGCAGAAGCGGTAGCCGAAGTTGTCGGCGGTGTACTCCTGCGAGCGGGACAGCGCACTCGACAGCACCGGAATCTGGTTGAACAGCATGGTGAAAATCAGACGGAAATAACCGACGTGACCTGCGGCGATGTGACCAACCTCGTGGCCAATAATGAAGCGCAGCGCCTCCGGGTCACGGGACTTACCGCCGATCTCGAACAGGTCAGAGTACAGGCAGATGTAGCGGCGGAAGCCGTGACCTGCCGCGAAAGCGTTCATGGTGCCGTTGCCGAGAACAACGTACGCATCCGGTACGCGGCGCAGACCTGCCGCCTCAGCTGCTTCGGCGAGCATCTGGTACGCCTCAGGGAACTGGGTGGGGGTGATGCGCACACCGCGCACACGCTGCTGCGCGTAGTAGATCGCACGAATAATGAACGCGACAATCGGGCCCAGGATGAGCAGGCTAACCGTCTGGAAAATCAGGTCTTCCATGCTTGCCGCGGTGCTACCGGAAGAAGGTACACGAACCGAGCCTTCACCGGTTGAGCTGAAGACGTAACGCATCATCGAGCTGAACAGGTCAGCGAGCGCCATGAACAGCACAATGTAACCGACCGCGGTAACCGCGTAGGCGGCGACCAGCCACGGAATTTCGGAGGGGTGACGCAGCGCGTGCAGCACCTTCGGCGGCAGCATCGACTGGTAGGCGAAGAGCCTCGGCTGGGGCAGGGGGCTGACCGGCTTCTGGCGCTCGTCTTCGGGGAGCCAGCCGGCGGAGAGGTCCTGCGGGAGGGGCTCACCGGGGGCGTGGAATGCCTGCTGGCCGGGCTGGGCGTTGAACTGCCCGCCGGGCTGCTGGTGGTTTTCAGGGGGTTGAGTCATGTCTCGTCCGCTTCGTATCGAGTGTTATCTGATTCCACTCTATCGTTTTTGGGCACGTACTAGTGAATGTGAATGCACTTTTTCTCATAGAATGCCCACCGCTTCTCGTCTCTCCTGCAATAGCCCGCCAAGAGACGCAATGCTTGGTTTTTCTCCCTACTGATGCATGCAGAGGGGCCGGTTCCGCACACATGGTACGAACCGGCCCCTCCAAAAGCTGACAGAAGAATAGCGTCTACTTATTAGGGGCACCACTCCCTAATACACTAAAAATCCATCAACTTTATACTCAAATAAACATCACAAATATATAAATCTCAATCCAAGATTGAAATAGGTCAAATGGGTCACGACTCCATTCAGACCTAATGCAAGCTGATATTAAACAGCTGCCGAAAGATAAGTGACAGTACCCCAGGGGGAAGTCACAATAACGCGGTACTGCACCGGAATGACCTTTGCCGATTTATGCGCGGGGTCACCGTAGGTGTGCTTACGCAGGTAGGTCATGTACGACACAACGTCTGCACCAGCATTGGGGTGGGTAATGTTAGCCATCACCTGAATGTCCCAGGACCAGCCGTCGCGGCCTTCAGCAGTCGTGTAGTGCTTACCGTATGCGTAAGTCCACATGGGGCTATTTTCCTTGGGAGGACGGGGACCATCCGGGAAGTGCAGGTAGTTGTACTTACCGTGAGCGATGTAGGTAGAGCGGCTGCCCTTGTAGTTGTCGTTGAGGCGAACAACAGGGGGGTTTGCACCCTTGCCCTTGTAGCCTTCGGCGTAGTACATGTTGTTCTTGCGGTTTGCGTCAGACTCACCGAATGCGAAACGGTCCGCACCGGTGGGGGTCGGTGCGTAGGAGACGTCACCTGCAACGTTCTCAACACGAACGTTGATGATAACGCCGCCACCAACGCCACCAACGCCGTCCTTGGAGGTGTAGTCAGGGGTGTCCTTGCCGTTCGGGGGGTAAATCGGCGGGAAGTCACTCACGCCCTCGTAACGACCCCAAGGGTAAGCAAGCTTACGCTCGGGGGTAGTGTTGTCAATGAAGTAGGTCTGCGGATGGGAGCTGCAGTTGGAAGTGGGCATCACTGCCCATTCGTACTCTTCATTGACGGTGCCCTTGTAGCGGCGACGCTCGGCACGTTCACCCCAGGGCACGGATACGATGGTGCCGTATTCGCAAGGGTTCTTGGATGCAGCATAGGCGGGTACTGCGGCGGTTGCTGCCACAACGGGCGCTGCCCACGCTACACCCTTGACCAGGGCGCGACGGCCCATCAGCTTTCCACTCTGGTCGGAGTGGCTCTTAGTCGAGTGAATATCCATTACCAAATCTCTCTCAATTGGAATGAGTTTTGTACATTGATTCACTTTATTTCGGCATAAAAATACAGACATAAAGGTTATCGCAGTATGTGTTTTACGTGTAATCCAGAGTGCACTCTCAGATTTCTTTTGCGGCTATAAATCCGCTTCAGTTCTTTTCGATGAACACTCGTTATATGAACACGCTTTATATGGAAGCACAAAAATTTGTATTTATTGTTTCATATTGTGCAACAACTTGGGTTGATAAAAAATTCCCAACAGAATTAATCTAGGATTATCAACCTTTTTTCACCCTCAACCTTAACTGCCATCAATGTTGGAATGTTGCGAGTCGGTACACTTAGTGCATATTTTTACATAAAACTTTCCCACACAAGCAAAAATTTTTCACTCTATGCAGAATCTAGTCCCATATTTTAAGTTAACTTTCATTTTTATTTTCTGTGTGATACATAATACATATGCAATATATGCCACATTGCCGTAATATTGCATCGTAAAGTAAGTTGAATCATACGCATTTATACTAATGGACGCTCATAAACAAGTCCGCTGCAGCACCCGTACGTAACGGGAACTGCAGCGGACTGCCCATATTCAACCGCCTACACGGCGGGGTGCGTGGGGCTTAGAGGCTCTTGACGAGCTCCTCAGTAGCCTCAGCGATAGCCTTCTCCTCGTTGGTGGGGATGACCAGCACCTTGATAGCGGAATCCTCGGTGGAAATCACGCGCGGCTCGGGGGAACGCTTAGCGTTCTCTTCCTCGTTGTACTTGATGCCCAGTGCGCCGAGGCGGTCCAGGACCAGCTTGCGGAAGTCGCCGGAGTTCTCACCGATACCTGCGGTGAAGATTAGTGCCTGCGCGCCGCCAACAACCAGGTTGTAGCCGCCAATGTACTTCATCAGGCGGTAGGAGGTCATGTCCAGTGCCAGCTGTGCACGCTCATCGCCGGACTGTGCAGCCTCAACGACCTTACGCATGTCGTTGGAGCCAGCCAGTGCGAGCAGACCGGACTCCTTGTTCAGGATGGTGTCCAGGCGTGCTGCGTCAATGCCCTCACGGGACAGGATGGTGGTCAGTGCCGAGGGGTCAATGTCGCCGGAGCGGGTACCCATGATCAGGCCAGCCAGCGGGGTGTAGCCCATGGAGGTGTCCACGGACTTGCCGCCCTTCACAGCGGTCACGGACGCGCCGTTACCGAGGTGTGCGACAACGCCGTTGAACTCGTCACGTGCAATGCCGAGCATGTCAGCTGCAACGTGGGAGACGTACTCGTGGCTGGTGCCGTGGAAGCCGTAGCGGCGGATGCTGTACTTGTCAGCCAGGTCGTAGGGGATTGCGTAGCGCCATGCTTCTTCGGGCATGGTGGAGTGGAACGCGGTGTCGAAGATAGCGACCTGCGGCAGGGAGGGCCACTTGTGCATTGCTGCGCGCATGCCCTGGACGTGTGCGGGGTTGTGCAGCGGTGCCAGCGGGGAGAGGTCGTCGATCTGCTGGACAACTTCCTCGGTCAGCAGGGTGGGGTGGGTGAACTTCTCTGCACCCTGCACCACGCGGTGGCCGACTGCCTGCAGCTCGCGGCCGTGCAGGACGGGCTCAAGCTTCTCGGACATGATGTCGAATGCGACCTCGTGGTTGGGCACGTCGGTGCCGATGTTTTCGACGAGGCCGGAGGTCAGCATCTGCTCTGCCTCGGGCAGGGAGGTGTCACGCACCTGGTACTTCAGGGAGGAAGAACCGGCGTTCACAACGAGAATAAGCATGAAAGTATCTTCTTTCGTAGTTTTCTTTTC